>Ga0214545_1003275_pt1 | contig 31015 bp, 19 predicted proteins | sample CNSS4metaG_FD_160064 | JGI IMG/M metagenome (GOLD analysis project Ga0214545, IMG submission 160064) | Root nodule microbial communities from cowpea collected in UCLA plant growth center, Los Angeles, California, USA - CNSS4 | ecosystem: Host-associated > Plants > Roots > Nodule | place: USA...
TTTCATCAAGAGCTCATTATTTTGTTCAGCCACAAGAAGGCATGAAATCAATTCAGAATATTTGTGAAAACCTTTTTCACGATATTGTTGTTGCAAAAGCAAATTAGTTGCATGAAAAGTTGAGAATGTTTTTTCCAACATATCCTCATCAGTAATTCTTTCTCCACATAGAGTCAATTGAGAAGTAATTCTAAACATTGCAGAATTATATTCACTTACAGTTTTAAAATCTTGCAACCGTAAATGCATCCAATCATAACGAGCTTTTGGCAAAATCACAGTTTTCTGGTGGTCATATCTTTCTTTTAAGTTTTTCCATAATACAAAAGGGTCTTTTACAGTAAGATATTCAATTTTCAACCGTTCATGAAGATGGCGATGAAGGAAAATCATAGCTTTAGCTTTATCTTGTTCATATGCTTTATTTCCTTCTTTAATAGCATCACCCAGACCCATTGCATCTAGATGAATTTCAGCATCTAAAATCCATGATAAATAATTCTCCTCCGATATATTAAGGGCCGCAAATTCAAGCTTTGCAAGATTTGACATGTTTTAGAACTAGCACATAAAATATTAATATAATCAAATTTCATGTATGAAATTATTAAAATCAAATAATAATAATAATATGACAGAGAAAAAATAAATCAAACAATTATCATTACATAAAAAAAATATAAGATAAAGTTTGTGAATGAGAAAAAGATTAGAAAGAACCTCGATTGAGGAATGTAGAGCGTTGTTCTAAGGGAGAAATAAATATGCCTTCACGCTCAGTTGGATAACCCTCATGCTGATAATGTGTTATAAAATAAAGGTAATAAGAGAGAGACAAAGGAGAGGAAGAATAGACAATGAGAGAGTAGGGAGCAACTTCTGTTTGTTTGTGTGTCTTATTACTGATAGAACATGTCCTATTTATAGATACAACATGGTAACCTAAAAGGATATGAAATCAAATAGTAAATACAAAATATTACATAAAGAGTAATGCATAATATGATTATCAATCATATGAGTAACACTAGTGCAGTACCCCCTTTTGGCCCTGGTTATTTTAGAGATTCTGCTTCGGTTTAAGAACCGAGGCATATTAAAGCGAGGCCAAAAGGCACCCCTTTTGGCCTCGGTCATTACCCGAAACCATAGATCTCTTTTCTGCCTCGGTTGTAGAGAGACCGAAGCCATAGATTCAATATTTTTTTAAAATAAAATAAAATTCGCAGCCTCCGCGAAGCTTCCTCGTGCACCAACCATGGCAGTTCACGTTCCACCATTGCCGGCATCCACCGCTTCTCCATGTTCTTTGCAACGCGCAGCCACCGCAGCACCATACCCCATCGAACCACCACCGCAGCACCATCGAACCATCACCACCGTGCTTTCACGCTGCCATCACCATCGAAAGTTCATCTTCACACTCCCAAACCTCGCCGTCTGCTCCTGTTTAATGGCGGCGTCTTCCTTCTACACTAAAACGGCATCCACAATGTCGTGGTAGTCGCCGCCGCCCGCGGCGACAAAGTCGACGAGAGCGGCCTGGACGGGGCCGAGGCTGAGATTAAAGGCAGCAGATTCCAAGTAAGAGGGCGGCGTCGAGAATTGCATGCTTGAGCTTGTGGTTGTGGAGGTGGCCGTTGCAGAGGGAGGCGTCGTCGACGGTGTGGTTTGGGAGAAGAGTTAAGGCGTTGTGGTGGGTTTCCAAGAGAAGGGGAGTGGAAGACGAGAGGAGGTCGTGGGGGCCGAATTGGTGAGGGAGGAAGTGAGAGAGAGGGGTGAATTGCGGCGTTTCGTGGGAGGTAATCATGATATTCACGTCGGAGGCGGCGCGGAGTTCCTGGAGGAATTGGCGGCAGTGGCCGCAGGGGGCGGCGGAGACGGCGAAGGAGGTGAGGTTGGCCTCCGCATTCAGAGAGAGGTTGCTGACGAGGAACTGCTCCGCGTGGACCGCGTGGTGGAGGGGGAGGCCCGGAAACTCGAGGTTGACACCGACGAAGATGCGGCCGGAGGGGCCCAGGCCCACGGCGGCGACCTGGAAGTTGGAGATGGGTGGCCGAGCGAGGGACTGGGCGGCGGGGACCAGCCTGGGGAGGAGGTCCGGTAATGTGACGGCGGCGGACTCCGCCATGGCGAGGGCTTCCGATGCCTCGATTAGGAATTTGGGTGGTTGATCCATTGGATCGGGAGTGGCAGAAGAGTGCTACGTTATTTATAGAGTGTGAGAGTGGATTGGATCTGGCTTCTACTGATTCATGAACAATGATCGTATTTATAGACATGCGCGAATCAGATCCTTCTGCTACCGACAAAGGGGTAACCATCATCACTCTTCTCGCTTCCCTGCACCCATCACACGTCATTTACAATAGGGTTAAAATCGGTATTTACTTATTACTTTACTTTCACACCCATCACCGTTGACCACAATATTCTATATTTTTTTCAGTTTAAATCTTTACATATTTCTATATTTTGTAACAAAATTTCAAATAATTTTATTTTTATTTGACTTAACTGCATTCTTGTTTTTGAAAATTCCTTATAATTAATTTATGTTCGTTAATTAATTATGTGTCACGTGGATTTTTTAATTATTTTTATTTTTAATTTTTTTAATAACTTTTAAAATAAAAATAAAAATTGTTACGTGTTAATTTAACATGATATCACGTGACATAAACGATGTGATGTGACAATAACAGTACCATATGTCACTATTTGGTCCTAATTTTTCTAAAATTGAATCAATTTCATTTTTATATCAAATTTAGTTTTTATATAAATTTTACAATGTTATTTTTATAATAATTGATATTTTACTTTGAGCTTTATTTAAATATTGTTTCAAATATTTATATATCAATATTTTATAGACATATGTTAGAGTTGATTTAAAAATAACAATTTTATTAATTGAATTGTAAAATTTTAAATAAATATATTTATTTTAAATTGTTATAAAATTGTTTTTAAATTTTATATTTGAATTTAGAAAGTTTTTATCTTTAAAGCAATTCTAACATTTATCAAAGAAATTATAGATATATAAAGATTTAAAACAAAATTAAAATAAATATATTTATTTTAAATTATTATAAAATTGTTTTAAAATTTTATATTTGAATTTATAAAATTTTTATTTTTAAAATAACTCTAACATTTATCTATAAATTATAGTTATGTAAATATTTAAAACAAAATTTAAATAAAATTCAATGCAAAATATATATTTAAATAAACTTAATTTTGTTAAAAATATCATTGTAAAAAATTTACTTAAAAATTAAATTTGATATATGGTTGAAATTAATTTAGTTTTAACAAAATTGGAATTGAGATCAGATTGAGACAAAATAATAAATAGAGGGATGTACTGAGACTTTTCACATCCAATAATGATACGTGACACTGTCGCTGCCACATCACATAGTTTCTATCACGTGGCATAATGTCATATTGACACGTGACAATTTATATATTTAAAAAAAAAAACACGTGTTAATACGTAACATATAATTAACATCGTTAAAGTACTATTCACATAAAAGACCTAGTTGCAACGAATTTTCTAAAATAGACATCCAATTAAGTCAAATAATAATGAGATAATCTATTTTAAATTTTGTTACAAAAATAGGACTTTTAGAATGATTTAACATTTTTTATACATCATAACAAGTATATAAACTTGTATTTTTTTTATTTCAACACATAGACAACATAAAATTAAGCGTATGTTTCGACCTGCGTTAAAAAATTCGATTTTGATGGAATCGATTAACAGACGCGAAAACTGATATTATTTCATTCTGACTAGACGTGAATCTTTTAATTTTAAAATCAAACAAACATATACTTTACGTTGATAAATCAATTATACGTCTTTTTGACGTACAACCAAACATCCCCTAAATATATTAGCAACTCCTTTAAAAGTCTAAAACATTAGCTGTTTTAAAATGAAAGTAAGAAAGGTAAAATATAAATTAGAGAATTATATTTAATAAATTAAACTTAATGGATTTATTTTAGTTATTTAAAAAGTTGTGTCCACATTGCCTGATTAATGCTGTAAAAAGGTATACTGGTCGTGACAGTAGATAAAAACTAAAAGCTAACGATCGTAAAATTGGCATTAATATTTGAATGTTAGTGTTTATAGGTTATATTCATCGTTTGTGTCATAAATCATTTTAAAAATTAGGTCCATGAAATAGAAGAATTCAATTAGGCCCTTAGAGTAATTTAGTGGTAGCTTTGGAATTACGAAAAAGAAATTGCAGTAATCATTAAGATCATATTTTGTGTCTGTACATAATTAAAAATAGTTCAAGACATAATTGTGTTTATGTATTATGAGGGTAGTGTTTTTGTTTTTTAATAACATATTGTAAAGAATTTTTTTCTCACGTGAGATTATTATGAGTGTAATGTGTTGTAAACATTGTCAATTATTAAAACAAAATGACAGATATAATTTGTATTAGTTAATACATTTATTATGAATGGCGGTTCTTAGGACTGGTTTGTTTGTTTAGGTTTGTATTTATATTTTTAACAACTAAAAATTAACATTAATAAACACTGATAATTTTTAAAGTAGAAGAAAAAGTTAAATTTAGATCAATATTTTAAATTTTCAATAAAAATAAATAATTTTGCTGATTAAGATAATAAAAATGTTAATAAATTATGTTGAGGTTAAAAATAATGATTTTAATCAGTGATGTATGTCGACTAAAAATTTTGAAAAAGCAAAAAATAACATATTTAAAATATATATTTAAATATTGAATATATATATATATATATATATATATTCAAACAATGATAATTTTAAAGTAGTATTTTATATGAAATCCATTTTAAACATGTGAAAAAATAAATTTGTATTGTTTTCATTTTAGATATTTTCCTTTTATCACTTAAAAATAAATTTATTATTTTATTTTTTATATACCTATTTAAAAAAAAATTACAACTAAAAATAATTTACCAAAATCTAATAAAGATGTAATTATTAAAAGAAAAAATCTATAATATTCAATTCACAATCAAAAAATAATTATGAAAAATCATACAGTATATAACTTTTTTTCAAAGAGACAAAAAAAAAAAAAAAAAAACCGGACTCACACAATTTATATATTCTTAATAAATTTTATTTAATAATACAATATTTAAAAAAAAAATAGTGTATTAGGAATATGTTAGTATTCATTCCAATTTTCTTACGACTTTTTTAAAGTTCTTATTATCAGTAGTACAACTTTATGCAGCAAATATTTTTTTTCTTATTTAGAATATATGATGTACATGATATTACTATTTTGTATCATTACATACGCAGTGACTTTAACATATAATCCCAATAAAAATAATTTTATAAAGAAATATTCCATCAACATTAACTCCTATTATCCGAATTCTTTGTATTAAGATACGTGAGTTTTTTTTTTTAAGGTCATCATTACATTAAGTATTGTGGCATAAATATTAAATAGAGTTTCATATATTACATTAGTCCATGCAATATTGTGTTTTTTTTCTAGAATAAGTTTTAAATTAAAGTCTTAGATAAAATCTCATTTTCGACGGGTTTAATATATGAAAAAAATATTGTTTGAAAAGTTAATTTCCTTTTCTTACATTAAAAAGAAAAGAAATTTTAATTAGTCAAACAAACACATTAAAATTCAACACAAACAAATAAATTGTCAACCAACATGAATTGAACAATTTTTTTTAACTTATAGACCAATGATACTCCAAAATCACTCTGTATTTATTATTAATGAATTAAATAGCTTAGTTACCCACAGTACTGGATTTGAGTTCACAGTCCAGTAATAATTACTCAGTCTACTAATTCAATAGTCATATTCTTGCTTTCACATTATTGGGTTCATACTTTAAAATCTAAAACTGACACAACTCGTGTTTCAGACTTTGACGTAAATTTGGTTTTCACATGAACACTTCAAGTTTAATGTATATATAAATATTTGTTGGTTCTAGGAAAACTAAATTTAATAGTCTTTTTAAAAATAAATTTTGAATTCAAATCTTCTAGATAAAAAAACATAATCAAAAAGACCTTTTTTCTAAAAGATAGTCATACAAAAATAATAATAAATTGGTGTGTGTATATACACTACAAACATATATAGAAGTCAATTTAGTAGGATTGCAATTTGCAAGTGAAGCTATAACTCTATACATAAAAGATAGTCTACTTGGGGTATTTATAATATACTTTACATAAAATTATTCTTTTTCCAATTTTTTATAATAATGGTGAAAATTTTGTTATTATATTATTTTTTATAGTTTGTCACCTATTGCGTACTTGATTAAATTAGTTTGATAAACTAATAAAGAAAAGTAATTTAGTTTGATAAAGAAATTTTAGGAGACGAATCTAGTAATTAAAATGTATATAAGAAACTAAAAATTTAATTTATCCATTTTTGTCATGAGTAAGAAGTTATAAAGGAGCATTTCTAACAACACGTCAACCAAAATTATAATTAGAATATCTTAATTTATTAAATATTATCCATAAGTTTCATTCTATTTTGCACTTTGACTATTTGTTTTATAAAATTTTGTCTGTGGCTATCTGAAAAGAAGTAAAAGAAATAGTTGGCCTCCTAATATAGAAATTATAGCTCTCACATAACTGATTTCATTTTAAATTTGGAAGAGTTGAATCTTTTATTAAAAGATTTAATGCTTCATGAATTGTTTTTCAGTATTATTGTTATTACCATGAATTCTGCTTTGGCTGAAGTTTGGGCTAAAGTCAAAGTTTTAATAAGGCAGTTTCTTATTGTATCTTCATAAATTTTCTTTTGCATCTTCATATAAAAAGATTTTCATTTTTAAGCTCAAATTATGTAATTTATGAGTCCTTTTTGCCATAAAAAAATATTTTTTGGATTGTATTATCTAAAAGTTTTTTAGGAAGAAAAATAGTTTCAAAATTATATAATACGAAACTTCTTTAGTTTTCAAATTGTATAATGAGTTATAGAGTTTCTTAAATTTTGTCCTTATCTAACTAAGTATTTAAAAAAGTGAATAGCAGCATGAAGTACCAAAGTTTATTTAAAACAAAAATGTACAATAACAACTCTATATATATTTCATCTAATCATACACTCAGAGAAAGTATAATTAGAATATTCTATTCTCTGTTTTCCCTGAGCAACGAGACTCGTATTACTTCCAATATGTACACTAAAGACAAAGACTTTAACGAAGTTACATGGACAAGAAAGAACGATAACCAAAAAACACAAAAACTTACGTTAAGAACTTCCGAGTATTGAGAGTAAATAGGATCAAACCCAACCCTGTTTGTAACGGTTGAAGAGGTCTTCTGTTTGTGCATTCCTGAAGGCACTGCAAGCGATGACATAGACCCATATGAGGACAACCACTGCTACTATGAGAATGATGTTAGCTTTCCTCCATTCTTTTCTGAGGTTACCCAATAAACCAGCCTTGCACGCATTACAATCGTAGCATAGTTGATTTTGATCATTGCTCCACGAGTAGCAATCTGGATCAGCTGTGGGATTCACAGGGTTTGTCCAAAGTATGGGGCTCACAAAGCTGTAACCACAAACTGTAGGAGGTTTGCAACATCCTGACTGTAAAATCAGTCAAACCAATTCATTACCACAATTTTAATTATACAATTTCTGTTCTGTATTGATGCAAATGGTAAGAGTAAAATAGAAAATCATGTCAACATGAATTTGCTGACTGAGCCATATAAGAGTGTCACATTAATATTTATGCTAAATATCAAATGCCAAGTTAGAAAATAGAACTGAAATTACACATCTGAATGTGCAAAATGAAAATACACAGAAGCACAGTTAAATTTAATAAAAGATGGATCTGGGAGTCTAACACAGAAAAAGGGAAGAGGGGTGACTAGCTACCAAACCACAACACTGAGTTGCAGGCAGCAATAATATAACTTTATCTTCTTGTGCTATAACGACAAAACAATGATCTTGACTTTTCTTGGATGATTAATTTAATATGGCCAAATTTTGCATTATTTTTCTACATGTGAATCAATGAGTGAAAATTTCAGCTGCAATGAACTTTCCGGGAATCAATTATACCGGAAAGGCCCCACACAGCACTAATGTGTAGTCACTCACGCTAGTAATAAGGGATGTCTCTAATGTCTTCTAAAGAGGCATTCTCAACTCATGCTGATTTTGTGACATCGAAAGTTACGTAAAATGGACATATATGGTGGTTAGATTTCTATGAACCTCAGTGTTCTGCTGGTGCTAACATTAAATTTTGCACTAAAACTTAATCCACACCTCAAGCTAGGAATAAGAAGGAAAAATCATATGATACATGACGTTTATCACTAAACAAAACTGTAACAATTAGTTTGACAATTTAAAATTAAAGCATGTTAAGAACATAGCTCCAGCAGAGTTTGAACAGCAATCCATGGTAATCGAGAATCTTCACTGGTCCCATCTAAAAAGCAATGGTTACTATCATTTCCCAACCACCGTCCGTGAAAATGGAGTAACTTCACAACTAATCCATGGGACACAGTCTACAGGTAGGAAAGGATGGACACGGTAATCTTATCACAACCGTGGAAGACTAAGAGAAAAGCTCATAGATCCAATCCACCTCCCTAGAAAGAAGAAAATAGTCCCCAAATTCAGCCATTTGAAAGCGTTGTTGAAGACACAACGTGGTGCCATGTGATGTGGGTCCAGCAACAACAATTGAGGAATAAAAAATAAAAAAAAACTTTAAGAAGCAATATTTCTACGCAAGTTAAATCTTGCTTGTTTGCGAGAAATCACTAAGTGTTTCAATGCCGGAGAGAGTAGAAAAGGAAAAGTAAATTCTCAGGTAAATGTAATCATCCACGTAGTTAGTCAATTCTAAGCAAAACCTAGTTGATACTATTTTAGAATGTAAGTAGTTGGAAGGAACTGAATTATGAAGGAACCTGCAAGGGGGAGATGTGAGAAGCGAAGAATTGATCGGCGGTGATGTAATTGAGCGTGAGCTTAGTGCAGACATCGGAAGCAGCCAAACAGGGTTTTATCTTGTGCCAGCTGCCGGAGCCGGTGACGCGGTTCCGGAACCAGGAAGAGAAGCCGCGGAGGTTGTACTCCTTGTAGGATCTTCCGGGGACATCGTAGGCTCCGTCGGGTCGGGTGACGACGAAGGCGAAGACGAGGAGGATGAGGAGGATGGCGATGAGGAGAGCCATGGAGAAGAGGTAAAGGGCGAGGAGGCCCTGTTTGTTCCAGTAGGCACCGACAAAGCCCGCGAGAGAGACGAGGAGGATGAGAAGGCCCATTATGAGAATGGGCCAGCGGAAGTTGGCGACGCACTCGTTGTCGGGCTTTGAGGCCAGCCAAATGCCGGAGGCTATGATGGGAATTGAGCAGATCATGGCCACAAAGTTCAGCACTGCGGTTATGTTGTTGCTCACACCCATTCCAATCTCACTTTTTCTGCTTCACTTCTCTGGAAGAAGAAGGAACTCACTTTGAGGGAGAGGTTTTATTCACTGTATCTTCCTCACTCACTCTTCTTCTATGCTTCAACTTCAACTGTGTTCAGTTTAGTTTATCACTTATCTGTATTTTTTTTTTTTGTTCACAGGGTCATTCTCACGTATGGGCCCACTGGCTCACTAGTGAAACTAAAATGGGATTTTGAGATTTTCCTTCACACAATCAAAGATCTTTGTTTGAAGGACGTACACGTACTCCCTTTCTCACGCAATCACACCATACTTTAAGAAAAAGAATGTTTTCACACCCATTCCAAAAATTACTCTCGTTTTAATAATATTATTTTAATGATATAATCATATATAATAAAAATTTTAAGTTCAAAATTAAATATTATTAGTTTGAGTTGTTAAATGGATTTTTTTTTTCTATTTGGTGGGGTCACATGTCACCACTCTATTTGAAAGTTCTTTTACACATTGAATATAATGATTAATATAGTAGTTTTGTAAACAATTTCTGAAATAATATTGTTATTGCAAGTATTGGGATGACCTTCTTACACTAAATATATTAAGTAAAATTTAAATATCATGGTTGGTTTTGTAATATTGAAATACATATGTAAATTCATTTATAATCATGATATGATTTTGGAATCATTTTAAAAAGTTTATCCTAGAGATTAGTTGGTGTGTTTTAATTTTAATATATCACACAAGTTATAGAGTTTCCTAATACTGATGAAAGTATAATTAAAAATAATTTTATAAAAAATTTTAAACAACATTTCTATTTGGGGAATTAATTAAAAAAAATTATAAATTTTAGATTTAAACAGGTACAACATAAAGTGAATGTCACAAAATAAAAATTGAATATAAATATTAAATGAAATTTGGTCCTAATTTTGAGAAGGATAAAATTGTTTAATTTTAAATAAAATTGTGACTAAATTAAATAAAAATAACAAATATAAAAATTAAATTAAATATAAAACATTAATTTTGATACGTGATACGCGACAAGGTTGACATGTGAACATTTAAAAAAATAAATTAAATTAAAAAAATAATGAAGTGACGTGGCAGTCACTATTTATTGTTGTCAATAATTTAAACGGTGTTAGTAAAAAATAATCAAATTGAACATAAATATGAAAAATTGGAACCTATTTAAGCACAAAAAATAAAATTAGGCTTGATTTGATAAAACTCGATGAAAATCGGAACAAAAAAGATATTTTAACCTGGTTTTTAATATCTTTAAATTGTTTTATATTTTCAATATAAAAATAAGTCAATTCATCCATAATCATATTTCAATTATGTTAATTTTAATCCACAATAGTAATTTTTGAATTTTTTTAACCCAACTTCATTTAAACCCATAATTTTTGATTTGTTTTTGACCCAACTCCATTTAAACGCATAATAAAAAAATTTAACTTACAAATTATTACCTATTGTCATACCTTTAACTTTTGTGTGTGGAAATACTAATATCTAGGTATAGTTTTTGGTCTATAGGATTTTTTCAATCTTGATACTATCATTTAGAAAATTACACATATATTATATGATTCTTCACCTTACTTGTGAGGACTACTCCTAATAAAATATATGCTAAGTTCGTATCATGTTTAGTTTAGTTATGTTTTAATATACTCAAATCTCGATATTGACTTATTTGACTCTTCATTTTCTTCAAGAAAAAAATTTAACAATATATTTTTTAATAGGGGTAGGATACATTTTTTCATGGATTGATAAACCAAATTTATTAAAAATCATAAAATTTATGTGCATCATTTTTAATTAATTTAAGAGTTTTATTTACCATTGGAGCAGCATGCAGGCATAGCTTGCTTGCTTAGACTAATAATAATACGCGCACCTGTAAAGAAAAAATAAAGTTGAGCAAAGAAAAAGTTGAACGAAGAAAGGACACCACGTTAATTAAAGGAAAAAGAAATCGACATACCATTTTGAATTTTTTTTTTATAAAATAATCTTAATAAAAAAGTTCATTTTTATATTTTTAGAAAAAAAAGAAAGTCAATAATAATAAGAGGTAATGTAAAATGATAATATAAAAAATGTTAAATATATTTGTAATCTTTTAATTTTAACCAAAAATTAAAATAAATTTTGATACATTTTAGTCTCTAAACCTTAAAAATGAATAAACATAATTATTTTAACTAAATTACGTTAACTTTTTTATATGTGTCCAACACATTTTCTAACAGATATTAAAATAATATAAACAACTTCAATATTATTAAAATGTAAAAAAAAATAAAATTAAATTTAACATAATTAAATTAAAATAATTATATTCATTATTTTTTTTTAAATTTTAGAATTAAAATATATCAAAATTGGAAGACTAATTCCAATCTCATATCAAAATTCATATACTAAAGATATATTTAACCTTCGAAAAAAAGATTAGTATCAAAGTGTAATTTATTAAAAGTTTTTTTTCTATGGAATCAAAGATCACGTTTACAGGTATATATATTTGGTACTTATATATAGCGGCCAAAGCCATACACGAAACAGAGAATATATATATATATATATATATATATATATATATATATTTATATACAAAATATAAATACTATAGTTTCAACTTTCAAGCCAGAATATTTCCGTTATTGTTCATGTTCTTCATGGATTCAAATCGAGGACCCTTTTCACCAAACTTGGTGCTGCCATAGAGCTTCAAATAGTCAGCATAAAGGAAGTTGGTTGGGTACAAGAGCTTAGGAGCTGGTGAAATAATGGCTTCTGGAATGGGGTTGTAAAAGGTGGCTATGGAGATTCTGCTTCCATTCTTGTCAGCCATCACCCTATGCACCGCACTTTTGTATAACCCATTGCTCAAAACTTCCACTTGATCACCCGTGTTCACAAAAATGGCATTGTTCTTGGAGGCTGGAATCTTCACCCATTCGCCATCTTTCAAGAATTCTAGACCCCCCACTCTCTCATCTTGCAGCAGTAGAATGATTCCACCAGCATCTGTGTGCTCTCTCAGTCCCCTCACAAGCTCTGGACGCGCACACTCAGGGTACTTTGCCACTTTTGTTCCCACAGCAGCACCGTCTCCATCACCTCCACAAAATGCTTTCTTCATGTAATCCTTCTCCAAACCAAGATTTTCACTCATTACCTCAGATAGCTTCTCTCCCAGCTTCACCACTTCTGCAACGTACTCATCCATTGTTTGCCTGCGTTTAACAAACATCTTATGTGATCCGACTAAAATAATTTTAAACCTAAGACGAGGTTTGCATTTTAATTGTATACTTTAAAATTATCTTAGGTCGATATAGACTTCAGAAACTGAATAACAATAGAAAGAGGGTTAAAGAATGTGTTACCAAAGTTCTTGAGAGATGTTAGGAATTTCATGGATGGTCGAAGTGGGGCGATGCCAGATGAAGAAGGAACTTTCCCAATCTATATCAGAAGCATTCTCATGTTTCTCCAACCTCTTTGCTATCTCAGATTGGTAGAAGCTTTCCTTCAGATTTTCTTCATAGTATGTGTTGATCAACTGCTTCACCTTCTCCATCAGTTGTGTGTCAATTTCATGGTTCTCAACCTGCATAAAGTGAAATTGGAGGAATGAAGAAGAAGAAGAAAAACAAAAAGGGACTAATTAACATCAATATTTTGATTTTCTATATACCATAAAGAACCCCCATTGCTCACAAGCTTTGTGCAATAGGGCCATTGTGTCACCCCTCTTCTCCCCATTGAGCTCACTAAAATCTATCACAGGGATCTCCATACTCAATGTTTCTGTGTTGAAGGTAAATGTTACAGAGATATGGGGTATTTATAGGGCAAAGAAATGTGTAATATTGTAAATATCTATCTTAAATATTCTAAGGGAAAGGCTATTTCATTGCCATCTTTTACTCTTCTATGCCAATGGTCAACAGATTTTCCCTTGTAAACAAAGTTTAAGTTTTGGTTCTTTTCTTCTCAAACGAAAACTTCACCTTACGTTAAGTCGTCGTTTTGATCTACACACAAATATCTTAACTAAAGTTATTTCTTTGGTAAATCAACGACTCATCAAGTGGATAAAAATTAAACCAACATGTTGAAAGGGAATGTGGGTGGATCAATTAATCAAAGCAGTGGGCGGTTTTGGCTGAATGCTGCGACATGATATTACTGATTACGATGAAAATCACACACTCTTGAGTGTTTATTTTATTGAATCTTTTGAGTTCTAGGGTATTTAGCTTTGCATCATGCATGACATAATAAGTGTGAGATCAAATTATTAGTTCCAAGACTTTTTTGGTTTTTTCTGACTCAAGACAAACATTTTAAAGAGTTTAGGTGGCGCACACAGAAAATGAAGTTAATTATACAAGAATTAAGAAACAGGTTTCAGAAGTTTCAAGCTCTATCTCCACAGTAACCGCGAATATAATCTGAACACAGACATGGATATACTAAGAATCTTGGCTGCTTGCATGGTTACTTTTTGCCGCCTCTCAACACAAAAAGGTTTTTGCTCCAATCTGATATTATTCTTTGCTTATTTTTTTTGATAATGATATTTGGACTATTCAATTTTAATAACATGCGATGATATTTTTAAGTGATTTTAGAATATTAAAATTAAAAAAATAAAAAATTACTTAAAAAATAGTTGTTAAAAAATTTAGTAGTGAATTTTTTTTTTCTTTATAAACATTTTATTTTTATAACATGTGTCAATTAAATTAGATTCGATGTTTTATCTTAGTGACAAATTCTACAAAATAAATGTAATATTTCTACGAAACTCCTCTCGAAAATATATTTATATTACTAATTAATAGGAAAATGTTATATTAAACTAATTAAAGTAAATATAAATAAAACTTTAAGATAAAGTAATACTAATATTTATGATCGTTAAATGGTAGTATAAAAAAAATAGTGTCAAATTATCATGATGGAAATTATAACTATAAGTTGACAAACATCCAACAAAAATTAGCCAGATAATTAATAACAGATAAAAAGAAGTTTTAAAACTTTGGTTTATACTTTTTGAGAGCAAATAAAGTAGGTGTTCTTTAATAAGATAATATAATTTTTTTTTTAAATATTAAAAATCAAATCTTTTTGCAAAAAGAACTTCTTCGATACTCTTTTATTTTTCAACTTTCTACCCTTTCACTTCCTTCATTCACAATAACTAATTATATATTATATATTCAATACTTTTATTCACAATAATCTTTTTCCACTAGTATTATTTCTTATAGCTTAATTATATAGTTTAAAAATTGCAGTTTGAGATCCTAAAAGAAATACTCATTTCATAACACATTCTGATTATAAAATATAAGTCAAGTTAAAAAAAATTAAAATCATATTTTGGATTGTCAAGTGATTTTATTTTTTTTTATAAATAAAGATAAAGATATCACCGATTCACCGCCTATATTTCTTTACTGAGAGTTTCAAGATAATACTTCATCGTCGCATAGAGATCTCTCGTAAGTTTTTAGAAAAATCATACAAAGTTTTTTAGAAATGTAAAAACTCGACTAGAACAGTTATAATTTATGCTTAAAATAATTCTATATTATATTTTTAATGCTACGTAAATACTTTTTTCCTATTCAAAATTTATGAATTCGTTTCCAACAAATATATTTTCTGGTTGAGTTGATGTAATAAATGGTTTTCATTTATCAGTAACGTATATAGCATATATACATAGGAAACGAATAATTTACACCTATGCAAATGATTCTTTTCCTTATTAAATTAAAACAATTTTATTGAACATTTTATTAATAAATGACCTTTCATGGAAAATATTTGTCGCATTAATAATATATAATTTTTTAATTTAAATAGTTTATATTTTATGAATATAAATTTAAAATATATGAAAATAATACCTATTTCATTATTTTTTATCATTATTTTGTTACAAAATAAATTTCCTATAATATTTTTAATTATAGAAATAATAATTTATAATAATTATTGAATAGTATAAAAAATTTAATAAACAAATCTTTAAAATACGAAAATCACAATATCTTAGATATTGGACCTTATCCAAAGGTGGTAATTTCATTTGTAAAAATATCTTCAACAAAAAATAATATATTTGTAAGTATTTTATATTTTTTTATAAATAAGTTTTTCATATTTGAGTTTTTTTTTAAGTTTTTATTTTTCTTGTTTACCTTGAAATAGACATTCCATAACAGATTTAAAGTGTTTTTTGTTTTCAAAAGAAAAAAATACTAATAAAAACTTAAAATATAACAAATTTAATATATTAACTAATAAAAAGAATATTTATATAAACTTGAATATGAAATGATATTTTAACATAAAAGGTGATAACAAAGTTAAAACAATTATTTAAGAAATCAAACTATAAAAATTAAATAATATTATATACATAATATATATATATATATATATATATATATATATATATATATATATATATAAAATATAAAAAAAAATAATGGGATCCAAACCAAATACGGTCAAATTCAATTGGAACGAGTTTAAAAAGGTATAAACTAATTCTTTTAAAGCTCAAACTTTTTAGTACGGAATTAACTATTTTTTATTCATACTCCAGGGTAATTTTAATATAATAATATCTATAAAAATTTATGATTATTTATTTTCAGAATTTAAATATTTAGTTATTTCAATTGCTTGTTTTTTTTTTCGAGATCTCTTGTCCTCATGTTAATATCATATTTTGTTTAAAAATTTCAAACGAAAATTAGAATTAGAATATGTTTAAAAAGTCAGGTTTAGAGTTCGATACTCACTGACAATAATCTATCTTGCAAAGTGAGAGAACACTTGGAACGAGGAATTGGTGTGTATTGAGCTGCAGACCTGACACGACCCTCTTGATAAGAAGGGTGTTACATTCTTCAACACTATATACCTAAATACATTAAACAAAATAATACAAAAGAAAAAAAATATAAGTATATATAATTCATAAAGCTCAAAGTGTAAACAGTAATTTATAAATTATAGTGACTTCATCTTTAATAAATAATACAACTTTGGAATATATTTTCACCAAAGTATTTTCAAAATCATAATAATGAATATTTGTAATTTGAAAAATATTTCTGTAAATACAGAAAAACTGTTATTATTGTAGTAAATGTCTTCCTATATCATACCATTAAAACCCGTCTTCTAAATTCGAAATGCAACCATGGTATTAATTTTGTCAACAAAACCTTGAAAAACGGGACCATAGTTAAAAAGTCAATAGCAAAAATAGTGAATCTATTTTAATTTTTAAGTAGCATCAACCTCTATTTAACTTCTATGTCTATGAACTTGGTCATTTATGTTTAGTGAAGTAATGTTTTTCTTTATTAATAGTCAAACTTTGAATGAGGAGAACTTGTCGATAATTTGCCCAAATGACCAAATACACTTGAGCACATATATGTGACCATATAAAAAGATAAAGAACACTTATCTCATAAATTAATCTTATTTTTAATTTTTGGTGGTAAATTACATTGTCCATTATTAAAAATATAATGAAAAATTATTAATAAATTTTGTAAAAATTAAAATAATTTTGTTCAGTTTCTTTTTAACCATGTATAATCATACATATAATATATTTTTAGGTTTAATAACATTTTCTATCATCTTTGTAATAATGATTTTTTCTCTGTTTATTTTATATTTTAAAAAAAATAATATGGTTCCTCCGTTACCTGAATTATTAAATAATTTATGTTATTGTTCAAATTCATGTAACCCCTTGTCCACCATAATTTTTCCATATTTAGTCCCTCACAAGTTTAAAAAAGGAATAGTAAAAATAATAATATAATAAGTAATAGAAATAAAAGAAAAGAAAGAGACAAAAGCTTATCTTGCAATCTTTCTCCTTTCATCGTATATTCTTCATCACAGAACCATATTCCTTCCATTATTTTTTTTCCCAATCCACCTCTTATCTTCATTTATTTTAGAAAATTTTCACACCCCTAAGTTGGAATTTCAAGGAATATTTTAAACCAATAAATTTTATCTTTCGAATAAGTTTAATTTTGATATCTTTTTTATTAAAGTGACATGTTTAGTCTTTTGCATGTGATTTTTTTTTTCATGTAATTTTTTTTACTCTTTAGATGGATTTCTATCTATTTGTGATCATAAAATCATGTTTCGGTTGTTAATCAGACTTTTGTTTATGTAGATAGAACAATTATACATTTTGAAATTGTGTAGGGAAAAAAACAATTCTAGGAATTAGAGATGTACGGAATGGGCCAAGCGAGTTGATCTACAGGCTCACAATTAAAAATGTGTGATAAATTATAATTTTGAATTTGTTGATCCACTAAAACTCGACTCATTTAACGCGTAGTCTATGTGGACTCATAATCATGTGCAAAGTGCTAGCCCGTTAGACATTTTCTCGATCCTCATTAGTGAAAATACTTATTTAAAAATCCTTATTTAAAAATCCTTATTAGTGTTCTTCTCTAATGTTATTTTGATGTCCATGATGAGGAAAAAGAATAAGAATTTATTTTGATGTTCATGTCGACCCCTATGGTGGTGAAAGATTCTTGTTATTCTTCTCCTTGTTTTATTTTTCTTTGTGTGAAGGATGAAGTGAATCCATATTTGAATCTTCAAATAGTCGCAACGTGAGGAAAATATGAGAGCAAAATTGAATCACATTCAAACAAAGACATATGAACTTCCCCTTCCAAGCACACACCATAGCATTAATAACTCAAATAAGTTCCATATAAAGATAATTTTGCAGGTCCAAAATAATAGAAAAACTACTAATATATTTTCCTGTATTATATTTAAAAATAACACTACAATCATTCAAGCTCAACAGTCTTTTACACCATAATCAATATTCATTTTGATCCAATGTACTTTAAAAAATTTCTATATATATATATATATATCATTAAGATTAAAGGAAAAAAAGTATAAAACCGAGTTGAAATACAAAATAATTTCTACATCTTAAAATTATATGTTATTACATATGGATTTAGAATAAGAAGAACAAACAGTAACATATTAATACATTAAATATATGTTAGTTTATTGTCTATTCTTAAATTAATAATTAAATATTCATTGAAGATAAAAAATATTAAAAAAAATATTTTGATGACCCTTATTAGTTTCTCTTATTTCTCTTTTACAATCCTTTTAAATAATAAAATATTGTATCTAGCTAATAAAAATTAATATAAATAAGATTTTAAAATAAAATAATAATTTTTAGAATTATAAAATGAAAGTATGAAAAAGAGAATGTTAACATGTAATGGTCCAAAAATATTCTGTCGTTCAAAATGAGGAAATATATGATAAACGGGAAATTTTGAATATCCAATAAAGTGAGGTGAGCAAAAGTTCAATCCCTTGCTTCTTGGCCGTGTCCGTAGATTGTTGGCAACGTTCCTTGCTTTGCATGAGTCACTCAGAAGTAAAGTAAGTGTATCGGCTCTGCAGTGACAAACACGCGCCTCGTTGAGCATAGCAAGTGCCAAGTGTCCACTCTCGCGTTCGAATTCGAACTTCCGTTTTCAATTTCTTCTACAACATCGAATGTCGAGGACCATTCGGTACTTTCCCACTCGCACTCTACCTGTCCCTCTAACCCACTCAACTTCTCTGTCACATCTTTCTGCGCGTAAGAGATAAACAATTCGCGCGCCAAACACGACGGTGCTGCTAACTGCCAGCGGTGTCGTTTCGTTTCAGAGCTTTTCCATTGCTTTCTCTCTCTCAGTCTGGGAGATGAGGTTAACGTCACCTGCGATTCTCAACCTTCTCTTTCTATGTGATCTCCTTCTTTGGCTTCTTCCCACATTCTCTTTCTCTCTCCTCGCCGCTGACGCCAAGCCGGAGCCAGAGTTTCTCCTCGCCGGAAAAAACGCAACCTCCATCGTCAATGCCTCGCTTGGGAGATCCGGCGATCATAGCTTCGCGAACATGATTGATCGGGCTCTCGAAAGAGAGTTCCCCGAGAATGAGCAGAATGAAGGTTCGCAGATCTAGCTTGTCGCACTTTAGTTTTTTAATGCTCAAGCGTTTCTAAATATTTTCGTGTAAATTGTTTCGTTGGATCGAGGTTGTCGTATGCCTTTGCAGTGTGAATTATCGAAAATGCCGCTCAATTCGAGTTTCGTTTCACTTCTTCTTATGCCTTTTTCTGCAATTTCCTGATTAGCATTGTGCTGCTGGATTTAACTTGCCTTTTCTGTAAAACCTTCTCGTAGTAACGTGTGTGATGCGATTAGAATCCTGCACTTTGCTGTATTCTTTTTTTGGCTTTTATGAAGAAAAACCAATGAGACGCTGTTAACTTCCAAATGTTTTTATATGGATACGTTGTGACGAATGTGTTGATTCATTGACGACGTGTGAGTAGTGTAGTGGAAAGTTTAATTCAAATGAATGCTTTCAGTGAACTTCGCCGAGTCTTTTGCAGGTACCGATCCTGGCGGTTTCAACAACAGTGTTGCTGAACAGCAGGTGTGCAGTGAATTGCTTTACATGATATATGATATATTTAATTGCCTCTAAATTTTTGTAATCCTGGGGGGAAATTGACTGTAGCACTCTAGCGACCTAATTCAGGTAGTTTAGGTGTCTTGTTTTTGGCTATACTTCAATCTGGTCAGGACTTAACAGTGTAGTTGGAAAACAGTTCATTCTATACAAAATAACGTTCTTCTGTGTTTGGATTTTGGCCAGAAATCTTCAAACTATCACATGCTTTTACGTGTGCAAAAAATAAACCAAACACCCACTCAATACTCATGCTTCTCTGTTTTCTCCCTTGGAAAATGTGAAAGTCTGTTTTGGAGGCTCCAAACGAGAATTCAAACACTTCATAATATGTTTGTATACATGTTATATCCATGTTGCACTCGTTCAAAAGCACTGTTATGTTAGAAGCATCGATTTGTAGCTTTGAGTAAAATGTCGTTTAATGACTTCCAAACTGAAAAACTAACGCAATAAGTCAGTGGATGATAATTCATTAGAAAAGCATTAAACTGATTCAAGGACAGAAGTTACAATTGAGAAGAACTTTCAAATTTTACTTATGACTTGTCAAATTTTGTTTAAGATTCTCTGGGGTAATGAATTTTAGGGTGGGAACCTCTGTCTTGGTCACTCCTTTTTTGATAAATATCACTTGTAATTTTTACGGGATTTTATGTATGTGGCTTATTATTTTCACTTGAAAAGATCGTGATCTGTGGTCCTTCTCATATTTTTTTTAATGTATCAGGCTGTCTTGGAAACTGTTGCCAGAGTTGTCCCCAAGAAAAATGAAAGCAAAGAAGAAAAGTATGCACCTCTTTCTTCTAAAGTCATAATTTTTCTCATAAAGGGTACCGAGTTTTAAAATATTAATGCAGAGGACTTTACTTTGAACCATGACATTTGTTAAGTTTTTTATCAGGTCATTTCAGTTCCACAATGTTTTCAACTTGGAAAATGAGAACAGAGCAGACGATATGCCAACTTTAATTGATCGGAAGGTATGTCTATTGAAGAGGTTGAAGTTTTTCAAACATTGAAATAATTTTTGTTACAGCCACATCATCACAATATGCATAAAAACTCAATTCTACCATTTTTGTCAGAAGTTGATTTAATATTTTGTAATTTTCCAATTGTTTCAACTACAGGACAACGTCTTTATCATATCCAATCCCAAGTCAAAATATCCAGTTCTCCAATTAGACTTGAGGTTTACTTACTGTTCGTATTTTTTCTCTCTTTCTCTAATAATGTTACATGTATGAGTGCCTGCAACTACTAACTAGTTAGGGTGCTTATCCTTTTTATGCCATATTTTCAGATTGATATCAGATCTCGTGGTTGTCATTGTGTCTGCAACCTGTGGCGGCATTGCCTTTGCTTCTGCTGGACAACCAGTTTGATTACAAACCTTGCTTTTTGTTTTTAACTAGATATATCTAGCATATTTCTCCAAAAAGTAATCCATACATACCCATTTTCAGGTGATAACTGGATATCTGCTAGCAGGATCAATCATCGGACCAGGAGGTTTGAGTTTTGTTAGTGAAATGGTCCAAGTATGTCACCTTTATAGTTCCTTTGTCATGTACACTAATATCCCCTTTCCTTCTTTTAGCTAGCCACATTTTTTTACAAAAATAAAATCATTGATTGAATGGAATCACGATGTGTCATGGATACTCTCTTTCTGTAAGACATATTGAAATGAAGTGATGATTGAATGTCATCTATTTTTGCTTTTAGTAATCTTGCATATTGCTTCCACTCCTTGCAGGTTGAGACAGTTGCTCAATTTGGTGTCATCTTTTTGCTCTTTGCATTGGGCTTAGAGTTTTCAGCAACGAAGGTTGGCTGTACACTTATTATTTCTTTTAGCTTGAACTTGTATAATTTTATCTCAGCCATACTTACCATATATATATATATATATATATATATATATATATATATATATTTCTTTTCATGTTTGCAGCTTCGAGTTGTTCGAGCAGTGGCTATCCTTGGAGGGCTACTCCAAATTTTCTTATTTATGTGCTTGTGTGGAATAACAGCTTCAGTATGCATTTTACTTTTAGAAATATTTATTACAAAAAGCATTTCCACCTTGATGTAAAGGAATTCCTCATGAATGCACCTAAATCCTGCCTGCAGTTATGTGGTGGTAAATCATCTGAAGGAATATTTGTAGGTGCATTTCTATCCATGTCTTCAACAGCTGTGGTAATTTCCTGACCTCACTGTTACGTGATTTTTGGTATCCCTTTTCAATATTATACCATCTCAAGTATGATTGCAACTTTGTTGGACAATAAACTTTTTATGTTGTTTAGCATTTAACCACAGGCGTATAGATGTTGGACAATAAACTTCTTTTCTAGATGTTCTCAAACTTCTTTGGTGTCATATCTATACAAAACATTATCTTCAAATATATTATTTCCACAGCTGGGAACAAGGAAGATTCATATGTATTGCTTGAGTGTTTCGAAAAACACCGAGCAGAATATCATATATCCACAATCTGTTTTTATTTACACCGATAAAGAAAAAAAGTACAACCTAAGGTAACCTATTTAGGCTTCTACGTACTAGTGCTGGTAGAAGCAGTAGCCTGTAGGTAACAAAAAAAAGGCTTTTCTGGCATATGGAAATCAGATTTTCTAACATTTTTGTTATTTACTTTAAATTTGCTTTTTTTTTTCTCTTCTTTGATCCCCAGGTCTTGAAATTCTTAATGGAAAGGAATAGCGTCAATGCCCTTCATGGTCATGTTACAATTGGAACTCTGATACTGCAGGTTTGTACTGTTATTTTTGTGTTAATGAATGCACATGCATGACTGAAACATTGCTACTGGTACCTGTGCAAAAAGAGTGGAGTGGAATGCTATGAATGACCCTGATATTCCTTGTTAAGATTTTTCTTCTCACATTTGTCCTCTAGTGAAATGTTTGAAATTATTGGTTCTTTCCAGGATTGTGCCGTTGGTTTGCTCTTTGCACTGCTTCCTGTTTTGGGTGGAACATCCGGTGTTCTTCAAGGAGTAGTATCCATGGCTAAGTCGTAAGTTAATTGTAGGATGAATTGTTCCTCGTTTATCTTCTCTCTCCATAATTTATGAAATCTATGATAAAAGATATTAAACCCCAAGGTTCTCCAACGCAGCAACATAATATTCTCATCGTGTCTTTCCATTGCGTCCAATTCAAAATATATTTTTTGATCCATGAGGGATATTCTGCTCATAGTTTTGATCTTTTCTTGTTACGAGAGTTAAGAAATTTTGGATGAAGATGCAAGTGAATTAAGAAATTTTGGTGTGCTTGACCAGTCGGCCACTTCGTACCAGTACTGAGCATGATATGTTAGCATAAAGCTCTACTACACTTATTGAGTGCCTCGACATGTAAATTTATAAAGAGAAACATCGTGGTGGTGCATAAATTGCCTTCATCTTTTCTTATTTTAATCTCAGTATTGTCTACTATGATAAAATTATTCTAAAAATCTTTTATAAAGAAAATAATTATAATTATAAGAAAGAGCTACCAGAAAGGAATTCATATAAAATAGTGCACAAAATTCTTCCCTACCAAAGGCAAAACAACAAAATAGAAAGAAGATAACAAACTCGTGAATAGAATAAAGCTTTTTGTTCATCTTGCATTCTTGAGATGAAGACTTCTTTGGTGATGCCATGATATGGGACCAGATGAATGTCATAAAAAATCTTATTTCTATCACATAAAATATCTAAATTATAAGTACAAGTATTATGCTTCCATAATTACATAACATATACACCATTTCCTTGTTGAATTTCGTAAGACAGTCAGCTTCACTTGATGTGCTGATGATAATAACTTTCTTCATCGTACTTGGTTGTATTTTTTTTTGAGTCATTTATTCCTACTGGTTTACTAATTCTGTTATTTCAGATTGGTGACCTTAATTGCATTTTTGGCCATTTTGACAATATTATCTCGTACTTGTGTGCCCTGGTTCCTTAAGCTAATGATAAGTTTATCCTCTCAGGTGAAGATAGATCTTTTGCTCTGTTCTTGAATGTTTATTTGTGCATTAGGTTTTAACTATTTTTTTTTTCTGTGCAGACGAATGAACTTTATCAATTGGCATCAGTGGCTTTCTGCCTACTTGTTGCTTGGGTGTGTCTTCTATCAAGTCTCAATCTTTCATTACTTGCCAAACCTATTCCTCTTAGTTGTCTGTTTTATCATCTATAATGTATAATGCCCTTAATTTTTGGATGAGTCTGTGGTTGTTTCCCATTGACGAGTAATATGCACCAAACTTTATTTCCCTAAATCCAAGGGGTTGCTTAAATGCATGTATGTCTACCAACAGGGGTCTATCTCAGTTGACAGAGTTGTTGTCAACTCCATAGTACCTATGTTCACTTCCTATGAATAAAGACAATGTATGCATGTCTGACTTATTTATACATAAAATTTACAATGCCTGAACAACATGTGTGCCTTCAACAAAATGTTTTAATATTTGTTGTTTCATTTCAGTGTAGTGATAAGCTGGGTTTAAGTCTTGAACTAGGTTCCTTTGCTGCCGGAGTGATGATATCAACAACAGATCTTGGTCAACATACACTTGAACAAGTAAGAAATAATTCTAGGGTCTGTTCTTTGTAGTGATTAGTTTTACCATGTTCTTGGGTGTAAACTTGCATTTTGAGGAGTATCATTTGCTCAGTATTTATTATGTTTTTTCTTTTTTTCTTGGGTATCCTGTTCTTTGTCATGTTAAGCGTGTTTAGTGGAATGGGAATGTTTTTATATTATGCTTGATACAACTTTGTATTTTCATCATGGATTCATGTAAGGTGGTGACACCCAAATGAATTTTAGGAAACCTTCTTGAAGCATTAGCATATATATATATATATATATATATATATATATATATATATATATATATATAAATATATTGAGATGACTCGTGTTTTGCTATAGTTTTGAGCTTACTCAAGGTTGTTAATATTTAGGTTGAGCCAATTCGCAATTTTTTTGCTGCTCTGTTCTTGGCCAGCATTGGGATGCTTATACATGTCCATTTCCTTTGGAATCATGTTGACATTTTACTGGCATCTGTTATATTGGTGATCATTATAAAAACAATTGTAGCTGCATCTGTTGTTAAGGGGTTTGGATACAACAACAAGACTTCACTTCTTGTAAGATTTGTCATCAATTAATACAATTACGTCTGTCTGTTGATTACATCATGCATTTCATTGACGGAAGAGCCTTAGGTTATTCCACATGTGTAGGTTGGGATGTCCCTGGCACAAATTGGGGAATTTTCCTTTGTTCTTCTCAGCCGTGCTTCAAATCTTCATTTAGTTGAGGTATGTACTTCATTTCAAGACAATCATTTCAGCTACTTTGTTTTTATGAAGACAGCAATTTATCTTTCTGCATTGTAGGAAGCAATTTATAAATAAAGGAAATATGTTTTATTTTAAAAAAAATGCAGTTTTCTGGCAGTGCTTATTGTAATTTAAAATGTGAATGTAATTGCATTGTTTCTGCAGTTACTTTAACTATATGGATTGAATGTCTGATTCCTACTGCAGGGAAAGTTGTATCTATTGCTCCTGGGAACAACAGCTCTTAGTTTGGTACGCATGCACTATTTTATAGAATAACAATGTTGCTCCTACTGGTCCTTGTTATATCTAGTAAACTAGTAATTATCGATCATACAACAATGTTGAAATACTGGTCTTTTATAGAGTTTTGCTTTATCATATGATAAATTCATGGTCTTAATACTTTGGCAAGTTGCTATATCCATTATGATGCTGCTGCAAGTTGCTCCTACTTTGGCAAACTATTGTTTCAAGCCCTCCAACCGTGATCATTTTTTTCACATGATATCTCTACACTGCAATTTAAAATATAAAAATGGGACTAAATGAAAAGTATGAGAACCATTCCTTTTCAGCTGAAAGCATACCGATGGACACAATACCAGTCATTAGCTTTCAGGGCATCCTTATAGCCTGAATAAGTGACATCCATATAGCCTGAATAAGTGAAACCGCGTTGTGTTTTCGGTAGATAAATTCTGTTTGTTGATCATCTTTATTTTAACTGAGCAGCAGGGGATTAGTTACTAGTAAATGTGATTGAAGTTTAAGAAGTTATCACTAGTAAAAACATTGGGCCGTCCTACGCAAAATTATTGTGCCAGTTATGCTTTAGCCAGTTTTATGTGTAATCCTGATATGTTTTTAGTATTAAGTTCACAACTATTTGTAGAGATTTTGAAGCTTACACAAACAGAAATAGTGCAGGTGACTACACCTTTACTCTTCAAGTTAATTCCTGCAGTTGTGCATCTTGGTGCATTGTTGCGGTGGTTCCCTCCTGATAGTTCAACTGAGGTATCTTATGGCTTTAATAATTGACAAATGATATAAATATTTATAAGTTTTTGTTGCTTCAATTTCTAAAAGATCCTGACTTTTGAATATGATTTTACTCTCAGATTGCATTTAAAGGGGACAGCTTTCGTGTGGACAGTGCTAAGCGTATTACTTTGATGGTTCAAGGCTCTCATGATTCATAATATTCACATATATTATGAAGCAGAAATGAAAATTTCGGGCTTTAGACGGCTTCTCAATACCACGGGAGGACAAGTGCCAAAAAAAATACAAATAAGGTTTACTAAATGAAAGTTTTCCATTGCAAAATACTTTATATACTCTCTGCTTTCAGAACACGCACTGGAATAGTTGGAATAGTAAAGAGTAAATGATGGCAAACGAATGCCAAGGGAGCCAGGAGTTTAAACCGGATACAGCAACTAACCTAGTAACTGGGGCCATGTTATTAACGTGAATGGCCTGCTGTGTATAAAGTAATATGTAGTTGCAGTTAGTGTATTTCATTTTAGATACAATCCTCTTGAATTTTTTTCCCTCACTTTTCCTTTTTATTTTATTCAATTTTTTTTGGGTTGATTAAGTTTGGAATGTGTAATTTTCCCTGTATAAGTTATAGACTTAAGGCAGTCATCAAAGTCAAATGTACCATGTTCATAACTTTTGAAATTATTAATGGAAGATAAATTGATTTGCCATTCATTTCTTGTAATTCATTACCAAATACGTGAAATATGTCGTTTGTGGCAAACAAGCTTCACCCGTTACTGAGTAACCTGATCCGTCATCAACGCCCAAGAAACCGCTGGTCTTTTCTTGAGTCGACTTATATAAACCAGCAACTGTTTGAAGTTTCCAATTGCAAACTGTCGTTCGATGGTGTTTGTCTATACTATCTTCGCATCGGTGTCTAGGGTAACAAAGTAAGAAAAAAGCTCAATTTTTTTAAAAAGAAAATTTAACAGAAGAGGGGATTCGGGATGGTATAAAAAAAGTAGGAGTGTATAAGTATTGCCTTTACGCGAAGTGGATTTTGGTTTCTTAGACTGAAGCTAGCATTTTTATTTTGGAAAATCATTCATGTCTGTTACTTGATTGTTTTAGAAGCTATTTCTATAGAGTAATTATTTTCTTATCGATGATTAATTTTTATAAGATTGGTTAATTTGTACCAAAGTTTAGAATTTTTCTTTAAAGTTTTATGCAATGTTAATACATAATGTTTTCCTTGTTCATAATATATAGTATTACTTTGAAAATAGTCACTGGAAAAATCTGAAATACATAATGGTTTCTAATTATAAAAATTCCTTACACCCTCAGTACATACGTAGTGTATTTTGAGTATTTTCTCTTATTTTTAATCCGATTCAATAAGACAGAGGTAAATATAACAAAATAAATGGATATGTGGTGTATGTAGGAGTATATCTCTGGGTTCTGTGTGTATTGAAATGCATTTATCTGCAGTACGTGGTGATAAAGCCACACAGGGACAATGACATTCATTATATGTACCTGATTCAAATTTTACAGACATGACAAAACGCATTGGAACAACTTTAACAAAGCCAGAAGGGGTTTGGTTTGATGTTTTTGGCATCTGATGCATTTGATTTAAATCCCCTGTTCATCATTTAAGCACAAGCATGTGCTGTCATATCATGGGTCTAAGAATGAATGGTTGGAAGCCCGGTGACGTTGGTCTCTTCCAAATCCAATCACTATTTAGCAGGTTACTTGTTCCACATTTTTGTTCATTCACAATTCAACATCAACCAAAAGGGAATCGTCAGTGGTCCCCTTCATTTATTTCCATATTTTAACAAATGCAGCAACCAGAGGATCCCTCCCATTGGCCCAAAATATTGTACCTTTGTTCTTTCACAATAACAAATCCTTAAAATGCATTTTCTTTTTACTATCTTCATTTTTCAACTAGATACCCACGTTTAATTCTTACACCATAAACTCAAATAATTTCTCGTTTTGAAAAACTGCATGAGCTGTGATTAACCCAGTTTTTCTTTTTTTTTTTATGCATTTTACTTTTTATGGTATTATATAGGTGATATTTTGTGACGGATATATATCATATGGGTTTGTAGTATGAACTTAATGGTATGTGGTAACTTGCTAGGTCATGAGTGGCATAATTGCATATTTAAAACGACATTGACAGAAGGAGGAACGAGGTAGGCGTCTATGGAGAACATGGCAGCATTTATTTTGCTCCAAGGAAAAAGGTGGTCCTTCAATGATATTCCTTTGCCCATGTCATGCTTATGAATGTTGAAGATAATTCCACAACCATGTTTTTCTTACGGAGTTTATGTATCTTAGTTTTCCTTTGTACACATTAGGATAATTTTATTAATTTAAACACTGATTGTTACACTCTAATAAGCTTGTTTTCTTCTTTTGTTACTATCTATCTGTACAAATCTGAATGTCATCCATGGCGACTACACTTGATATATTCTCTTAGTACATCAATTTGCATATTATGTTCCTCCCTCATAACTAGGTTATAGTTTTCTCAATCAAGTCAAAGGTGAGAGTTATTTTTTTTTTCTCTGAGATGCTATAGCTGATAATAAAAACTATAACTTAAAATTAATATCATTAAACTTTCATCCTCTCGAATGCAAAAAAGAAATTGACTAAAAAAAACTTTAATCTCTCATCTCTCACTAGCTCTACATATAGGATACATCCCTCAGTTTTTCTCATCTATCTTTTTTTTTCAATCTCTTGCTTTCATACTGATATTTGTAATGATAAGAAAAAATGTTTAAGAAAATATACTAACGTACCTACTTAAAAAAATATCTTATTGATTAAATAACTTATTCTATTTTCTTCACAATTGCATTATTTTGTAAAGTTAGTTAGTTATGTTTAGTTAAACTAGTTATAGATTTGTTGATTTTCTACTTTGTATTCTCACGTTAATGAAAGTTCATTTTCTTCCAATTAATTTTACATTTTGTTTTGTTTTCCTTTGAGAATTTCTAGGTGCAGTCATAAACAACAACACTTTCCTTATATGTGTCATTTGATCCTTATGTTAGAGTAATTAAGTGAAAAAGTTTTAATGGTGTATGCGTATTATGATAAAAAAATTACTTTTTTTCTAACCTTTCACCCCTATAAATATGTCCATTATAAACATTTACTAGGTTTACATCTAAATATTTATTATTTAATCACATAATCATATTAAATAAACAAATTTATAATTTTTCGGGCAGTTTAAATATAAGATGCATTTTCAAACAAATCAATAATTTTTATTTAAAATTTTAATATACAAAATTATCAGAATAATTTTATAAAATTTAACAATTAATTCGATTGGTTAAAATACATTCGACACACAATTAATTGCTAAAGTAAATGCTAAGCATCCTATCGATCTATGTAATGGCTAAGAAAATCAAATTAAAAAACAAAAAAAAAAGCATTTATTAAAAAACATTTGCTGTTTAAAAAATTATATAGGCGTAGACCTAAAAGTTCAAGGATTCAAGATTCAAGAAGCGCGTTAACAAACTCCAATAATATTTTCATATGAACTTCACCACAATTACGCCATTCAACACATGAAGCTTCTTTCACTTAACCTCTGTAATCAAATTATTCATGACGCCAGTTTCTCAAATTTTTTGCTACTCATATTGTCGTTATTTATCAATATTATATATTATTGAATTGTATTATATTAAGATAATTTTGTGTCAGATGTTCCATACCAAAGATGAGACAATTTAAAAATATACAAGTAAGCTACAAATTTTATCATACAAATTAGTTTTATGAGATTAAATTAGACTTAAATTCTAATTTTTAACATTCGTAGGATTCAGACTTAAATTTAATGAAACTTGGGATGTATTAATATTCTTGGTAAGTAGTTTTACTTTCAAAGTTTAAAAGCTAATAGTAGTATCTGAGAAATTGAAGGGAAAAAGTGCTTCCACAGCATTTAATTAAGAAACACATTCGCATCCAATGAATTTTTTCACGCAACACCTCGTGAATGGATCTTACCAAAAATGCACCAATTAATATCAGGTTTGTTTGGCATATATTATCTGCAAAATCTTGTGGACGCGCTTTTATTTCGCTTCTTTCCTTATCCTCACAGTTATAATCAACATGAGTATGAATCATATATTCTTCGCTTACTATATACTCACTCTCACAATAATATAACATTCTATCATCAATAATACTTCATACATATAATTTGTGTTCATGAAAAGCTAATTAAAGTAACAACAGTGTTATAACATCTAATCTTTTGATTGATTTTTTTTACCAAGTTGTTTACACTTTTCTATCAAAGTATAAAACCAAGAAAAAACATATCTGGTTGACAAGAACATCAAAAAGAAAAAGTCAGCCTATGAATACACCAATTGTTTGTTACAAAAGTTAATGACAGTCATGTCATATATATATAT
>Ga0214545_1003277_pt1 | contig 31000 bp, 18 predicted proteins | sample CNSS4metaG_FD_160064 | JGI IMG/M metagenome (GOLD analysis project Ga0214545, IMG submission 160064) | Root nodule microbial communities from cowpea collected in UCLA plant growth center, Los Angeles, California, USA - CNSS4 | ecosystem: Host-associated > Plants > Roots > Nodule | place: USA...
TTTTTTTGTATATAGTGTTATAATATGATATCGACCTGTGTGAGTTCTAAAAATAGTTTAAATACATAAGAACTAAAAATATTAATTCAAAAATTTATAGACAGTTTTTAAGAAAATTATTTTATAGGAATTAAAACTAAAATTTACATATTTTACTAAAATTAAAAAAGTGACTCTGAATTTTATAGGATAAAAAATATACGAGGATTAAAATTAAAACTATTTACTTTCAAAGGAATTAAATATCATAATTTAAGTCCAAAAGTTTATTTATAAAGGTTGAGAAATTTATTTTTGTTTATGGTGATTATAATATTACTTCAGATTATGTCTAAGGATGGTTGGTTGGTTGTTATAAATATTATATTTGAGTTCCTATTGCTTTACATAGGACTCTTGTGTCATATTATATTTAAGCATCTCACCAAACTTGTATAAGTTTTAGTTTAAGGGATAGTTTTTATAAACACAAACACTTACACTTTTTTCTCTATTTGTATTGGTTAAGCATTGTTCTATAATAGTTCTATAATAGAAGTAGGATTTAGTTAAAAGTATCTTGTACAACACACACAAGTATTCTTTCATTTAGATTTGTTAGAATATTAACTTTTGTGACCATGATATTTGTGTATATTATTTCTAGATAGTCACAATAATAATAATAATATGAAGCGGGTGAAACTTAATTAATTGTTGAAAATTTTATTTTAATATTATTTTTTCATTTATAAAATTTGAATTTAACATTTTGCCGAGTGGATTGAGTAAAAACTTCTTATTGGAACCAAACGTTTATCTTAAATTAAATTATCGTTTTGAATTTTTGGTAAAGAAAGGATTAACAATTAACTATTTAATGAATTCATATTATCCTCTATTAGAATTTATTAAAATCAATTTTTTTTAAATAATAAAGCACGTACGAAAATGAGTATATATAAATGATAAAAAGTGTAGGTGTTTGCTTGTTAGTATGTGTGTCTTGCGTAAAGGAGGAACCGTCCATGACACAGAGTCATGAGTTCCAATCGATAAGGGACACCTGTCCCACAACTTTTGATATTGTCGGTCACTACTTTTCTAAAGTATCACCGCCATACACCTCATCTTTTTCTTACACAACCACTTACTTATTTTCTATGAAAAATTCACAGTCGGATAATAAATTTTCTCAATTTCAATCATTTTAAATGCTATTATAATTTCTTTAAATTATTATTTTTTAAATGTGCATATCAAAGTTCAGCAATTTAAATTATGAATCAATTTTTTTTTAATTTTAAATACATGAACAAAAAAATGAGTAATTAAAACTGCGGACCAAATATCCTTTCATACTAAACTAGAGACACTAAATAATTTTACAGCACAAATTCTTTGCTTTCTTCATAGTCTTTGTTCTTTCAGTCTAAATTTATAGCATAAGTAATTGATTATGTATTTGTATATAAATTTTAATGGAATTTGAAACTTACTTTAAAAAATAATAATTTAACTATTTTTTTTTCTCTTTATGAAAAAGGAATAATAATCTCAGACTCCACATTCTTTTCATTCTATCAAATCACCACCAATTCATCCAAACAAAAACAGCCACTTTCAGCTTCCCACAATAATCTCCATGAACAATAAGTCGTTAGATAAAAAACAGTCTAATTTTTAGATTTCTTTTAAATTTAAATATTAAAAATGATTATGATTAATTATTTTCATAAATGTATATATTAGGTTAAATGACAGATAAAGTAAGATACAGAAAATAACTGTTTTTATCATACAAAGTTTAACATATTAATTGATGTAGTTTAAGGAAAGTTTTTAATTAAAATTAGTATATATATTTTTTACTTAAACAATCAGTGTTACAAGTGATAATATCAACATTAACCATATGTATTTCAGAAATAAAAATTTCATTTTAATAAAATATACTAAAATATAAATTTACTTGCTAATCAATGCTACTGTTACATAATAAGAAAATCTGTTCTAGAATTTTATTTTTAATCAATGTATTTTAGACTGTTATTAGTAAATTCTGATTATTAGGGAAAAAAAGTAACACTCTAGTGATTTTGAACAGAAAACGCCGTCAATTGCAACGGTTTCCCTCTCCCTATTACTGTAGCCAGATTCAAATGTGTACCGAACCTGAGGTTCGGCGCTGAACCTCGTTATGCACAACACTATAAGAAGGGACACCAAGCGCCTCGCACGTTACATGTCATCAGCACGAGCCTAAACTGAAAAGCTTTCGATCCCTGTAAGAGCGGTTCCGCGAAGATTTAGGGTTTTTCTAAGACAATGGCGGATGAATCGGAGCACACAGCGGCGCCGGCAACTGGGGAATCGTTGCTCGACAAGATCGCCGACAAGCTCCATGGCCATGACTCTTCCTCTTCTTCCGATTCTGATTCCGATTCCGGCAAAAAGGAATCCTCCTCGATCAAGGATACTTCCTCGATCAAGGATAAGGTTTTCCGTCTCTTCGGGAGGGAGAAGCCCGTCCACTCCGTCCTCGGCGGTGGAAAGCGTATGAATCTCTCTCTAGCATTTTTTACTTCTCTTAATTGACACTGTTTGGCTGTGGTTTCGTTAGATCTGTGATGTGAAGTGATTCGTTGATCTATGTTGAGTAGATTTTGAATGATGCTACGTTTTGTTGAATTGAAAATGTTGGAAATAAATATATAAAAGTTATTTATTTATTAGGAAGTGGAGTTAAGGTGCTTGAATCTTACATTACTATTTGGAAGTGGAATTCGAGTTCACTTGAGTCTGATACTCAATTTTGAATCTTTTTGTGTTCGATTTTCACTGATATTGAATTTAATGAGCGTTTTTGTATCTTCGTACAAAGCAACATGTTGTATAGTTCTCTAATTGGGTTTTAGATTTGTGATCATTTACGCGTTGGTTATTGTTGTTTGACTGCCGTCAAACAACTCGTTGATTTATCATGTAGATCGAAGACTTCTTCGAAATACCTGATTTTTCCGTGAAAGAATCATTTGTTTATTTTTTTTTCGTGTGTCTTTCAGTTTTCTAAAATATCAAAAATAATTTAAATTTTATCAGGATCAGAAGTTATTAGAGAAAATTAGTCACTTTTTGCTTTTTTTATAATTGCAAACAAATATGCTACAATAATCTTTTTGTTCTTTTTTATGCTCCATAAAATAATCGCTAAATTATTATAATCAGAAGCTAAATTATTTGACATGGGATTTATTTATTTTTTAATCCGTGTGACTAATTGTTCTAACATTCAATTGCAGCTGCTGATGTGCTATTGTGGAGGAACAAGAAGATATCTGCTAGTGTACTTTCTGTAGCAACGGCTGTTTGGATCTTTTTTGAGTTGCTTGAATATCATCTGCTTACTCTAGTCGGTCACATTTTGATTCTGTTGCTTGCGGTTTTGTTTTTGTGGTCCAATGCCCATACATTTATTCACAAGTAAGAATTCGGAAGTTGATAATCTATTATTATTGAACCAAGTCATCCTGTGTAGTAGCTATCATTTATTTCTATTTAGCATGTAATAATCAAATAATGTTGTTGCAGGGCACCACCTCGCATCCCAGTTGTTCATCTTCCTGAAGAGCCTTTTCTTCAATTTGCATCTGCATTGACAATTGAACTCAATCGCGGATTTGCTGCCTTGCATGCTATTGGTTCTGGAAGAGATTTGAAGACATTCCTCGCTGTATGCATTAAACTCATTTCTAATTTCATTTATATACATCAAATATTCTTTTTAACGTGTAATTATTATGAATTATGGGATTTTATCATGGTTTGAACTGCAAAATGCTGTACCTATGATTCTTAATTTAGTGTTAGTTTTAGTTTGAATAACTGAGCATTCCGTTGTTGATATGATAGGTTATTGTTGGCACATGGATTCTATCAATTGTGGGAAGCTGGGTCAATTTCTTGACCTTGTTCTACATTGGTAAGAATAGCTTATTTTTACTTTATATTTTGTTTGAAGCCATGAAAATGATTTCTGGAATTTCACTGATTTCCTTGATCTTCGTTTGCAGTTTTTGTTTTGTTGCATACGGTTCCTGTCTTTTATGACAAGTATGAAGACAAGATAGACCCTCTGGCGGAGAAGGCATTGATCGAGTTCAAAAAACAGTATGCTGTGTTTGACGAGAAGGTGTTGAGTAAGATCCCGAAAGGTCCATTGAAAGGCAAGAAGTTAGCTTAGTGTTTAAGTATTTGGCTCTCTGAAGACGAAGAGGCTCCACTTGAGTGTTTTTTATTTAAGAGCCTCGTTTCTTTGAAAAAATATGCCAAGCCTTGTTTTTGGACTTGCTTTTTGGCGGGTGCGGTATTCAAGATCATGTAGCTTTTCAGTTTTGCTACAAGCATGTCGATTTTGCTGATTACAACTTTTGTTGGACCATGTAGTTGTTCAATCAGTAATCATTATTGTAAGCAAAAAATATTTATGTTAATTGTCGACGTTTTTCTTTGATTAAGATTTCTCGTGTTTGGTGTTTCTGTTTGATGATTCAATTTACTTATTTTAGAAGTTAAAATTAGGAGTAGCTTACATAAAATCTTAGATAAATTAGCTCAATTTCTACAAATAGCTTATTTATAAATTATTTTGTAGAAAAATGATTTTATTTTAATTATCTTAGTGTAAACTTTGTGGAGAAGTTGGACAGTGAGATTCATGTTATTTTTTTTTATTTAAAACAATATTGCAGTTTGCCTGTAACTTTTTTTAATATAGTAAAAATAGTCTGAAGTCTGCATTATTACGAGGAATTGCCATCTATATAATCAATGCCAAATAAGGTTGTATTTACTCGAATATATAAATAAATATAAAGAGTATTTGTTGTATATATTGATAAAGTAAAAATATTTACGTTGTTATTCAATTATGAATTAACAAAGTGCCATGTATTTTATTTTTACATTAACCATCTTTTATAGAGAATCAACTATCATGTTTATTTAGTTGGTGTATAAGTTAATAATGACAGTCATTAATTAAAATGTTTCTCATCTCAATAAAAATGTTATTTTATTTATTAAAATATAAATATTGATGTAATTTATCTGGAAGAAATTTAAAACAATTTAGGTAACATTTAATTGAAAACTATAAACATTAATTAATTTATAATTCTTGTTAAAAATAAAATTGCAATCCTTTTAAAACAAAGTTTTTATTTTGTCCTAGATGTTTTACAATTTTGTTTGATAAAATTATGAATATTTTCAAATTTTCCATCATCTAAAAAAATAGCAAATTTTTGCATATAGTTTTATAAATCATTTCAATATCACAAATTAGCATACATATTAACGTAATTTTAAAGTTATTTACAATTTAGCAATGATTTCATGTAATACTTGATTACATTTTATTTTTATTTTATAAATGTTGTAAGCTAAATTGTTTCTGCTACATACAATTAAATTACGATTGTGTAGTCGATAAAGGAAAAAGCTTGCAAACAGAAATTTACAGTGGGACAGCTAAAAAACCTTTACGTCATTGGGGAAAATATATTAAAATGAAAAAAAATAGTAAATAAACTTATTAAATTTTAAATAGAAAGCTGCCAAATATTTAATTGCTCTTATTTTATTGTGTTCGTTTTTATTCATTAATATAGATAACTAAATACATTTCTTTATAATCACATTTTAAAAGGCCATTCTTTCAAATAATTAAGGCAATAAATTATCTTAATAGATAAACAATGTATATATGGAAAATTACTGTGAAGTGTTAACTTAAATGTACGAAAAATTAGTGGAATATATGATTGTGTAAAAAGTCAGTGTAAGTAATAACTAAAATCTCATCAATTCTGAATTCTTTGGAATGATTTCATGATAACAAAGAAGTGAAACTAATGTCTAGAGACTAGAGAATTGAGTATAGCAGACGAATGGAAAATTTATGTGGCTATATTGAAACCATTTTCAATACAGCATATCCCGCCATTGCTTTTCCCAACCACAGCATTTGATACCAAATAAGGCCACAATAATTTTCGTCAATGAAGAGTGTATAAAATATTCAAGCTCACTACACTATTTTCGTAACAAAAAGTTATAACATTATGATGACTACAAAATATCACATAATAGAACATTTAAGTATGGATCACAAAATAGAAAATACATTATAGCTGCGCACTGGTTTCAAGTATAGAACTGTGTTTTATATACATTAAAGAAATGGGACCGATATTACATGACATCTACATCTTCCAAAATTGGCAATAGAAAGTAAAAATACTTAGAAGTTCCCCGTACCCTCTTAATTGAAAAAGAGACACTCATTTTAAATGTGAAAGAATTAATTGAACAATATCGCATGCCTATAATTTAACAAACAATGATATATACCTTTGTTTAATGACGGACTCCAATGTATACTTAGTATCTTGGAAGCAGATTAGAACTAGAAGTAGAAGTAGAAGTTGTAGCATCGGATGACGTAAGAGGAACTGTTGAGAACTCAGAATCAAAATGTTCAGAGCGCTGAAAATAAACACGAGGGGGAGGAGGACTGACATTTTTATTAATTGGAGTAGTTTGAAAAGGTGATGTTTTTCCAGCATCAAACGTCCGATTCGAAAAGAGTGGAGTAGCAGAAACAGTATTTGGACTTTTATTGGAAAATGGTGAAGTGGCAGAAATAGTATTTGGGGTTTTGTTGGAAAATGGTGGAGTGGCAGACATAGTATTTGGACTTTTATTGGAAGGATCTTCCGTGGATTTACCTGAATTTCCTGAAGATTCTCTCTTTTCTCTTTCTTCCGTTTCCTTGAGAAGAAAATCAACCCACAGATCTGCAAATGACTGCACGAGAAAACATAATAGGACTTAAATTCAACTCAATTTTCTAATGCACAAGGTTGATTAAACATGGTTCAGTCGGGAAAAATTCATTGGTTAATTTTATAAAGTACCATACTGATCAACTCAACTAGAATTACATAAATCTATTTCCTCAATTTTCTCATCAGTGGTTATCTGTTCTATTGAAAAACAGCCAAATGTAACATTGGAGAAGAAGTTATAAGAGATAAGAAGAAATCACCTGGTTATCAGATCCCGCATTAGCTGCTGATTCAGTCGAATTTCCTCCCAGGATGCCTCCAACCAGGCGGCCAGGCAGCCCTAGAACTCCGCGAACAACACCTTTACCCGCACCTTGTTGAGCACCACCAATCCTTTGTTTATCCTCTTCAGAAAATCCTAGCATGCGAACCATAAGATCCAAAACCTGTTCCCAATGTATCAAACAGTAAGCACAAGACATCCCACAGATCAGATAAAATAACACAGCCAACATCAGCAGTACAAGTTACGGAAAGCAAACATAAGCTGCAAGTAAACAAATGCATGTGAAGAATATAATACCATACCATTTCCCTTTCATACCCAGGTTAAAACATGAACCAATGTTGCATTCATTCATGTGGCTAATCATTTTTCTCACATACCACCTCGTGTATTTCTTGTGCATGTTTGGTTTAGTTTATTCCAAGGGAAAAAAGCTTTTTTCAACTCCTCTATAAGAAAAAATGTTATTATTTCCCCTGATTTCAGTTAAACCAAGTCATGGGAGTTTTAAAATGCTAGCCATATATCAGAAATTTGCTGTACTAAATCTGAGTACAAGTATTTGTGCTCTCTGCCGCCCCCAAATGGCAACCATACACATGCAACATGAATTATAACAATTTTTTGTATGATAAAGGATATTGTTGGGTTTCGTTTCAGACCCAGTCCTGCACAACGCATTTAAAAAAACAAAAACAATAACATTTTCATACCTCTCTGCTGTGATTTCTCTGAAAATAAGTTACAAGTAATTTTATCACAATGCGCCTGCAACAAATTTAATTTAGATTAGTATGAAAGTTCACTATCACGCATAATAAAAAAATTATTCCAAGTCTAAATTCAGCCAAAATCCTTACTTAGAAGATTCCAAAAATAACCTTATAAGGAAATAAAGAGAGTAGATAAATGCACTTTCCAGGATATTCATCAATTTACAAAGAAATCACATGGTCGAGCAAATGATGGAAGAAAAACATACTAAGAACACAAACAGGCTAACCTGTCAACAAGATAATCCGAATCTACTGACATTCTATTCAACTGTGTCATACTCTGCTCAAGAACTTTCCTCAATTTGGCATTATCATCCTCAAGCTTGCTTACTCTACTTCTCCATTCAGTTTGCCCCTTCTCAGATTGTGAAAGCTTGGCTAAAATTTCTTCTCTTTCATTCCTTGAAACTTCTGCTCTGTGATCGGCTTCCTGGTAACAACAGTAACCATTAGATCTACAACTTATTAAATCAGGAAAGCCAACAAGTTAATTTATTATCTAACAAGACAAATATACTCGAGTAAATTTTTTGGGAACAATGCAAGATAAGATCAAATGCATAAATAGAGTGAAGAAATTTTTTTTTTTATACTTTTTTGCTTTCCAAAACTTTTATTTAGTAGATTAATAATGTTTTTCGTAATAATGACTTCCACAACACCCCTAAGGGATGTTGCTACATATGATGATGACAATAACACAGAAAATTGAATTAATCTAACCACTTAGATGATTAATTTGGAATGATTATTAATCAAACAAAGAATTTAAAAACTAAAAAACAGACTGAAAACGGAAACATGTTTTTTTCTAAAACAACTTTGTAACATCCTATATCTTTCAGAAAATCAATTGACATACTAAAATAACTAAAGTAACTCGTGAATACTAAACTTTAAAAAGTGTATCTAAGAACTCTTAAAAGTAAATGACACAAACTTAAGTCATACAATTATAAACTTAACATTTTACACTTCAGGTTATACTTGATATAATTTTATGTCTTTCTTGATTTATTTTGCAATGAATTAATATTATGTAATAGTTCTCTTCTAAATATGTTGATTATATGTTTTCTAATGATACTAATTGGAGTATGCACTAAATATTATTTATTAAAAGTGTGCACCGGTAACCTATAAACTGAAACGGATACCAGAGTCAGTTATGCTGAGTAGGCAATGTAGTTAGGTTAGTTGCAGTTCAAACTACTAAATCATATAAGCCAATTTTCTTTTCCCTCAAATAGTTCTATACAGTTTGTTTCCCAAAGTAGTAACAAGAGCACATTCAGATATTTAGAGACAGAAAGAGTCTTACTTTCAAAAGTTGAGAAAGCTTGGCTATTTCCTCTCTTGCATGAACCAACTCCCTTTCTAAATGCTCCTAAGGAATAAGAATATAGTTCATGAAAGGTAAGTCAAAACTGTAGACACAAGCACATAAATTTAAAATATAAGGAACTGTACCAAGAAAATGAAAGTGAGCAAGTTTTTTCAACCCAACTAATGTCTGCAATTTATGAACAATAAAAAAAGATGCACTGATGTGTTTTGTACCTTGGCTTCAATTTCAGCATAGTACTGCCCTAGAGCTGTCTGAAGATTTAAAAGTTCAATATTTTTAGCATCTATAGTGCTCATACAGTTTGTAAGCTTCTTGTTCAGGTCATTAATGGCTTCTCTAGACTTGAGAATTTCACTATTGTTAGCCATCTTCAGTTCCTCTTGACTTGCAAGTGCTTGCTTTAGAGTTCTCTCAAGATGTGATACTTGAGCTGCTAAATAAGTATTGCTATCACGTAGCTCTTCGATGATTTTGCTGTCTTCATCCATTTTGTCTGATTCCTCAGCTGCCTAGATAAATCAGTAAGGAGAACAACATTGATGTCAGAGAAATATGGATATAGTAAATCTGTCCAGGAAAAATGTAAGATTATATCATTAATGCTCAGGTTATGGAGAAAAAAAGGTAATAGTTCAGTAGATAGCAAAATAGTAGGCCAACAAATCAAACTAAAGTACACAATGAAAGCAACTACTCATGACCAAAGCTCATTTTATTAGGAAAATGTAGTTAAACAAGTATCATTGCAAATGCATATGTTTGCATGGTTTAGTTGTCTATAGGACCACTTAAAATATATTTCGTACTGCATATTATTACTGAAAAGAAATGTTGAAAGATCAATCAGACATCACCAATTAACATGGGTCAATATAGATACAATAAATGTGTCTCATTCGATGTATGTTGAAGAAACACCATACTCTTAAGGTTCGCCATTAAAAAGAGTGAAGAGGAGTAATTGGGAGAATTGAATGACAAATTAACTTAATAGATTGCATGAGAAGAAATGGAGATTGAGTGATTTTTGCAACATTTCCAGTAAGGCAACCGAGGGGAGTCAGGAGGGAAAGCTGACATGTATGGATATAAGAAAGGAAACAGGCGGAACATAGATGCAGGAAAAGTAGAAGTGCTGGAGAATACCAAGTCTCTCACACACTGAATATTATAATTTATAGTCTCAGTCTTTATCGTACACTGTCACTGAGGGGACAATACGCCACCTAGGAGTGTTTTTGATTCAGTTTCTAACACTGAAGTAAACTATATAGTCAAAGGTGTTTGGTCAGTTGGCAATGGTACAAGCTAGGTCAAATTTAACACAGGAAAAATATATCTTACAAATATATAATATAATTAATAAGATATGCAAAAGAACCATTATTTGACTCTTGAATGTCATGCTTACTTGTCATTGGTTCCACGATTGAAAATATAAATGAAGAAAGAGATTAAAGTAAAAAAGAACGAAACCTTTTCCAGTAAATGTTGTTTGAGACGGTTCAATTCGTGTACTGCTTTGTCCCTGTCCCGCTGTGCTTCATTCAAATCTTTGCTTAGCTTGTGTAATGATCTTTCCATTTCTTCCTTTTCGGGAAAACTTTTGGAGTGATCTGGTATCTATTACCAAAAACCAATTGCCCAATCCCCAAAATGAAAAGAAAATGATTAGATTAGTAAGGATATGAATGCATAACATGTAAAATGCATATTGCTATGAAGTTTTGGCTCACATCACTGGCACTGCTTGAATCTTTTTCCTCAGTATGTGAAGCATCACGCATCATTTTATCTGTGAAAGACTTCCTGCTATTTTCAAGAGCAGCCTCAATTTCATTTTTTTCCATCTAATAACAAGGGGAATAGGATCATATTGGTGTGTTTCAGTACAAAAATCATCATTATCAATTTTTGAGCAAAAAAATAGTAGCAACCTGCGTGCAGTCAAATATGGTAAAGCATAAATATACAAACCTTAAGAGTAGTGTTTTCCTTCTCTAAAGTTTCGATAAGTCTTTTTAAGCTATCCACAGCCACCCCTGCTTCATTTTCTCGTTTTGTCAACTCTAATTGTAGATGCTTTATTTCTGATACTTTTTCATTCAACTCGTTGTGTATTTTGTTCACCTCCATTGATTTCTTCAAAGCAATAACATATTACTAGTTAGATAACCAAAAGCTTTATAACCTAGCCCACGACAATGCAAAAGTTTATCAATGATTCAACGAAAGAAATAATAAAAAGATTTTGAAAAATTGGTAAAAGCTATCCTGTTCTCTTTTAGTTTATCCCAATTTTATTTTCTATTCAAAGAGAAAGACAGAAACTTTCAATTTGGGTTGTCATCTGAATTAATAACAGCACGACCATTTATTATCTTTTGTGGTAGAAAGAAGATTTATTTATGCCTTTGGTCCTTCTATTGATAGTTTGCTATTAAATCTCAATTTGTGTTGATCAAAAGCCGATTTAAATACTGGAGATTTCTTTTAAAACATATATAGACCAATAATTGGTGAGTTAGTTCACTGGATCTTTTAACAGTATAACAATATGAAAGCCCAATTTGCAAAGGCATTTCTAAAAGGCTAAAACAATTTATTGAGGTGCTTTTAAATTTGAGTTCTCTAACTTAACTTCAGAGCATGTCTAGTAAGTGAAAGGAAAAAATTGATAGCAACAACACAATGACAAAAATATCAATCACAAAAAGTGCCCCAAGATATACAATAATGAAATGTAACAGTCATTTCATGCATACATCATTTGCTTCATCTCCCAAATCTGTTGTAAAGTTTGAAATCAATTCCATCAAATTATATTAAACATAATCAGTTTGTTATCCCAACAAACTTCTGACATAGATGGTTCTCTCTTAAGTGTGACCAGGTAAATATGATGCAGCCAAGATCATGAAAATTCATATATCTACTTAATATAACTCACTTTGTCCCTTTCCAACTTTAACATTTTAAGCTCCTCTTGAAAAGACTTGCTTAATCTCTGTTCCTCTGACATTAAAGAAAGAATAAGAATGTATGTTAGGAACTTATGCCACTTCTACTTATATGCCCAGATACAATTTAGACATTCCAAAAGCATAACAAAAATACCTTGAAATTTGAGCTGAATCTTTGCCGATTGATCACGTTCTTGCTCTAGTTCTAACTTCAACCTCTGGATATCTGGGGAATGTTGTACAGCTACTGTGGTATTTCCATCAACCGCAAGCTCCTAGAAGGCATTCATACATCTGTTGTCAAATTCACTCATCACTAAAGTAAAATACAAAGCTATCAAATCTTATACATCAAAACTATCACGAAAAATATGGGTGTTTGTATTATAAAGACAGAGAAACCAAATTATAGACTAAGAATAACCCGAAATTAAACATATCATTACCTTAGAATTTCCTTGTAAATTTGAATGTCTGAATTCCATCTCACTTTGAATAGCATCAGATTTCAAAGTAGACACAGTTCCATTGTTTATGGCATTACGACTTTTACGTTGCAAGTTCAACTTGTTCTGTCGATTGGGTGATTGATCTCTACTTCCCTGCACAAAAAGTAGTCAACATGAATCCTTAGTTATCTATTAAGATCAAAGCCACATAACCAAATACTATTAGCCACATTACAACATAACAGTATTCCCATACTTAGGATGGAACAAAGCACATATCACAAGCTTAATGATCACCATCTAGAACACCAGATAGGTCTACGAGTCCCACCAACCCACACTAGATAACCTAAAACAAGAAAAGTATAAAAAACAAAGAAATTTGTATTCTTCCAAATGAATGATAAATGTTTGACCAGGTATTTATTTCAAATCACTCATTACTTGCATTGATCTAATCCTATAAGTTGACAAATAATAGAATATTTGTATTTTCATTAGTCCTGTTCTAAAAGTACTTTCATAATAGAATATTTGTATTTTCATTAGTCCCTCTCCAAAAGTATTTTTAACACTTAAAATTACTTTTTGAATGGCTATTAACAAATGCACCGACTTATATAAAACAGCTTAAAAAATACAGAGAACCCATAACTACAAAAGAGCTTTCTAATACCTTGTTTTCTGTATTTAAGGAAAAAGGAAAAAAAATTCCCTAAGAAAATCCTATCTGATTCTTATAAGGGTAAATCCTTGATGGAAATCCAAACTTTAAACTGAGGCACAAAAAGAAAACATAGTCATTTTCCCATCTTTCCCTACCAAAATGTGCTGTAAACAACCTAAGAAAAAAGCAGTTGCAAGGCTTTCAGCTAAGCTTGGTCCCCATTAAATAGTAAACGAAAGACCTTATCTCAAATATAAAATTAAGGCTGGTGTGTGAAAACCTATAAAACAAACAAAAATAACTTCTTTTGGTCGACACAAGCATTTTCATATGGTAATGACATATACCCGGTTGCCCACTCATAGTTCTATCCACAACTAGTCATTAAAAAAAGTATGTTCACAATAGGTTTGCAGCATTTTAATAGGCTTACTTAGATTCAAGGCCCAAAAACCAAACTTAACTGCAATATGAGAATGCAAATGGCACTGCAAGTAAAACATCCTCATTGCTAATTAAGTTTCACAAGAACAGATGCCAAAAACCAAATTTAATGAAGGACCTCCAGAACAGGTTGACATACCTTGACTGTATAAGTTCCATTTGAAGATACTCCAGAACCTTCAATTCTGGAGACACGCAGAGCAGTATTTGTAGCCTCCAAATTCTGCTTTAATGAGCCATTTTCTTTATTCAATTTAACAATGTGATCCTGAAAAGGAAATCATGGGGATGGTTAATTTTAACAAAGGCCACAGGTGCAAACAATGAATTAATAGTAGATAAATTGATAGGTGATTATATTGATGAAACTTTTATGTAAGATTCCATGTAATGCAGTTACATTCTATTATGTAATCAAGAAAATTAGAAAGTCCTCTTCTTTTGGGGGAAGGGGGAAAGGATCAAAGCTTTACTTTAAAAGGACAAAATCAAGAATATGTGTGTGTGTGTATTTTCAAATGACCCGAGATAAGAACAGTTTAAAGATTTGGGTTATGAATCAAGTATTCCAAAAGCTTAAGCAATTGAATGAATAGATATGCATGATTTCATATATAGCACACCTTCTCACCTATGATCTTGAGGCATGAAAAATGCACAAGCCCACCCCGGAAAAAAATTAACTTTTGTATACAAGAATAGTGCAGCAAGAATTGAACTCTAGATCACATGGTTATGGAAGATCTAATACTATGTCATAAACCATCTATCTAAAAATCTATGAAGCCCTGATACTCCAAACATAAAAAAATATCAATGTCTGAAACATATACAATACTGATATGCGTTTGATATATCACATATATCCACATACTATCCATAAAGTATCCATTAATTTTTATTTATTTTTAAATAAACTCTCAGATATGGCTCCCTTACTGCCTAGATAAGATACAACTAGGCACTCAGCTCTGTAAAAAATGTGGTTTTTATTCTTATAAGGCAGCCAATAATATTTATTGTTCTAAAGGAGCATTTCTCTTCCAAATGAAAAGAGCTTGTTATCTATCTTCCTAATCACTATGTATTTATTCTATAGAGCCAAAACTTCTTTTGGATCAATGACACTCTAACTTGGGTAGGGAAATCGTATATTTTTGCTGACACATAGTAAAAGAAATATATTATGATAATATGGGTGAAGGAAATGTATGTAACTATGCTTATTTGTCAGGACCACGAGTATCTTTTTTGGCAAAATGTAATCATTTATTGACTATTGATATATTTATCTATTAATGAGCAATTGGTAATATGAATGTTGCTCAAAGAATATGCTATTCATGACATATACATATATAACCGTTTTGCTAATTTATCTAGACCATATCATGTTTTTAATTTTTAAAAATTCCTTGTATCCATATCATATTATGTACCTAGGTCTCATGGCCCAAAAGTTTAATCGTTTGGGTGAGACCACATTAATCATTTAATAACCGATCAATTTAAAACACCCTAAGTTGCATAAAACCAACAATAGTTCTTCAAAACGTATGGAAGATACCCCAGTTAAACAGAATAAACCCAAAAAGTTCCAGTATTAAAAAATTGTCTCAACTCAACAGAGCCCGAGTGCACAATTATGTAGCTTCAAGTGAACTAATGAAAACAAAAATCTACAGATTAAATGTAAATTAATTACATATATTCCAGAAAGTAATTATCGTACCTCTTTTTCTTTTAACAGAGCAGCATAATTAACTGATAATGCTTTAATCTCTGCCTCAGATGCTTGAAGCTTCTTGATTTCTGCTTTGTACTGTTCTATCTACAAATAGTACAGCAAATAATAAAATTACATCTTTCCTTTCAGATTATAAAATGGCATCTTATTCAACCATCCACTTCTAAAGTAACTGGATTCAAGGGGCAAAAGAAGTTATAAACATTCACATATTTAGCCACTACAATTTCAAGCATTGAAAGCACATTTTCACTAATTAACCTACTAAATTTCGTGAAAAGTAAGCATAACAATTAAATCTTAACCAGTAGGTTCTAACCACAACCCGACTTTGATGACAAAATCCTGTTTTGATTGGATTCGGGTTTCCCCACTTTTCTAACATCCAACACAACTTTGATGTATAACCCGATTTGATTGACTTCAAGTTTCTCCCCCGCCCTAGTCATAGCAAGAGTGGGAGAGTCAAACCCATTCCTGACCTACTAATGCCTGTGTGAAATAATGGCAAGTATTGATGTTATGAAGAAATAGAAAAATCTCAGTAACTTCCTATAAGTTGGAAAAACAAAAAAGAATATTTTTTAAAAATATAGTAAACTAAGGGAATCTTTATATCTTTGAGGTACACGAAACTAGATAAAAAAGCATTATGTAAACTCAAGTTAGTTTCATAATGCACTTTTGCATTACCATTCAGTTGCCTCAAACATACATTTGCAAAAGTATCCCCTATGTTACTTATGTGGAGAAGGGATATTTAAAAGCACGCCGCTGCAATTTCAACGCAAATACAGACATGCTATTTTGAAACATTTGATGACTGAATAGTCAAAATCATTCCTTGAAAATACAGTGTCCATTATGTTAGTTCTTATTTCTTAGAGGATGAAATTACATTCACAGTTCTTGATTTTGCTTTTAGTCATCAAATTAGTCCCAAAATATTCATATAAAATGGTTGATTACTGAAGAAATTAATATCCAAGTACCCAAAGACTAATTTTCCTGATCAGGAACAAATATAGCCAATGAGATGTATAGTACGGAACCACCATGAGTAGATGATTCCGACCAATATTCCTGTGACATGTACTTGAATTTTTAAATTTCCGAGAGAGAATTAATTAAACTCAGCTGCTATTTGTTGAGCGGAAATCAACTAGGACAGTGGTAATCTTGAACAACACAATAATTTCCCATATCCAACTTGCTTAATTTTTTTTCTTTTATTTTTCCTATAAAATAACATTATATGAACTAATCTGGTATACAGTTCTTTAGATGTTAATTATCTCGTTCTCAGACAATTGGAATTTCGCATTGATAATATTTGTAACAAAAGTTTGCATTATAAAAGTTTACGCAATTACCTAGGTTAAACTTCACTTCCGATTAAAGAACAACTCAAACTTCTAAGAAAGTTCATCTAACTTTTGTCCAAAACTAAAACCCAAAACCTACTTCATTGCAGAACCAGATACGCGCTTATTAAATTCTCAAGAAGCTTAAAGATTCACAACGCAACGCATCTTTAAGAGAGAAACAGAGATAAAGAATGACCTCAGGAAGAGAGGCATGATCGATGCCGTTGGCGAGCGGCGACCCAATTCCCGATTTGGAACTGGCGGAACCGTACGAACTCCGGCGACCGGAGACGGCGGAGTTGTCGCCGTTGGCACTGATGCCGGTACCGTACTCACGGAGAATTTCGTCGTCGTCGTCGTCATGAACATCGAGCGCGATCTTGTTGAGGTTTTCCTTGAAATTGGCAATGGTGCCCCACATGATTCAAAATCCCAAACGTATCCCCCGAAAATTGCAGTGACGAATGAAAATGAATTTATAAAGATGCAATTGAATTTTTCTAGTTCTTCATTTATGGATTTGGGGGAAATGAGAGAGAGACTGAATCTGTGAAAGTAGGCACCGCAATGTACAATTGCTGGTAGATCTCAGATGGGGGAAGAAGAACTCCTAATTCTCATAATTTTTTATTTTTATTTTTTTGTAGGAAGAGTTATTTATTGTAATATTTTATTTTAGGTCACGTTTTGTTTTACGTCACGTTCTGCTATACGTGTAGAGCTGTTACAATCACTATTAATGTACATGTTTTACTCTTACCTTCTCTCTGGTATCCAGTTCCAATAGATTTTATTTAGAATTATATTAAATTGGATACAAAGTTTGATTCAATTAATAAAAATTCAATATAAAGAATTTTTTATGGATAGATATTCTATTTATTAAACAAAATATTATTTCTAACAATTTTAAAAAAAATTAGTCATAGAAAGTTGATTAAATTTATTTTTATTTATTAAATAAGAATTCATAATCTTTAAATTGATAGTTTGATGTGATAGATTATTTTTATAGTACAATATAAACTTCAAACGTAAAATTGACAATAAATATAAACACAAAAAAAAATTATATAATACTTTATATAATAGTATAAATACTGAATCACTTTAATAGATTTGATGAGAAATTAAAGAATTGTCATGAAAGAATAAATTGCATTTAGTATTTCGTTGTCCATATACAAAAATTTAAATAATAGAAGAATTTGTCTAAAAAAAAATCAACAATACAGAATGTAATTAAATTTAAACTATTACAAACTACAAAAATATCAAAGAAACCTTTTATCGAATTATTTTGAATAAATTGTTTTCAATAGTCATTAAAGTGTATTTGAAATGATGAGTTATAAAATACCGTACATTATTTAGTGAATATTTCTCTTAATTTTTCCATTTTTCACGTATGTTTTTTTTTTTAACCTGATTTATTTTTAAAACCCTTCAATAATAAATTATATACTTATATTTATATCCGTATAATCTTATAAATCTTTACAATTCTATAAATTTGCGATAACTTTAATTTATAAATAGAGAGAAAAGGTTTGATGTTGATTTATAGAGAACGATATTCACATAGATAACATAATGTTAAGAATATTTTTAAAATAAATGTTAATTAAAATTAATTAAATAATACTTTCATAATTTATTAAATTTCTTATTTATTTATTTTATGTAAAGTAAGGAAAATAACAAAAGTAATAATAATTAACAAGTAAATTAGATTAACGTATTTTAAGGTTTAGGAATTTCAAATTTTTCATTTATTTTGGAGACATTACATTATCATAAGCATATCTTAAGTTTTAAAAGTATTATACTTACACCCCTACCAATAATATTGAAAAATACACGAGAGTAAATATCATTTGAGAAAATTCAAGGGTTTGAAATAATCGAGTTATGACCTAAATTCTCACTCACCACTGCTACGTGAAGCAGAACAGAACCCTTCCTGGGCCAAGCAAAACCAGCCCAATATATTTTTCGGAATAAAAAATTAAAATATTGAAAAGTATGGCACTGTGGGTTTGGGTTTCAGACCAAAACTCTCTCTATAAAATGAGCTACAATGCAGCTGTGGCGGTAATTCGGAGCAAAATTTAGGGTTGCAGGCGCCGCAATCTATTCATCATCTATCTTCTCTGGAATTTTGGTTTTTGGTTAATTTGTCATCTTTTCAATTCGTTTCGCTTAGAAAATACGATGCAATGAAGAGAAACAGGGAAATAATCATCGATTGTGGCTCGCTCCGCAACATGATACGTTTCGCCCTTATGGTTCGTATTCACTGAGCATCATATCGCGCTTTTTTTTTTCCTTTATTAAAGAATTCGTATATTTGCATTGAGAACGGAATCGAAGGTTCCTATGGAGGAAACGCTTTAAGTCGGTGCGTTTTTTTTCAAGTTTGCCTTCGGAGATTGAATCCAGATCTCATCTCAACTCTGAAAGTGTTCCGGCATTTCGATTGGATTCACTTCTGGTGATGATTTTCTTACATTATTATTGTTTTTGCTAGTATTAGGAATGCGAAGGTCCCAGCAGGGGGGCGATTACTCTTGTTGTTGAGGCCTCTCTAACAATCAAATTCGATTTCCTTCGCATAGCTATTCGCCGAATCGTAGGATGCCCAAATTTTCTTCAATTTTGGTGCGTCTTGAACCTTCGGCTATATCTTATATTTTTCTTTAAAATAAATCGTGTGTTTTGCATAAAAATAATTCACTCCATTATTTTTTTCATTTTTTTCTACAAGAGGAAGTATATTACCTTTTATATCACAGCAAATCTATCAAAAGTTTAACCGAAATCCTCAGGTTAAACTCTACGTGAAACATGTCTATGTCTATGACAGATAACAACGTATAAGAGTTGAGGAGAAAAAGTAAGTAGATTGTCCATATTAAACTTTTTATGTAAAATTTTCTTACAGAAAGAAAAAGATTTCGAATAAAGACTTGGCATTCATAGGACTCTAAATACAGATAGAGTCTGTACGATAGACACAATTATTGATTTGAAAGCCTTATGCAATTCAGAGTAGGATGAAACTAAATTCGTGAAAAACTTCTGCAGATATAGAAGATGAACCAAGATATCATGATAATGCAGCAAATGAGACTTACTCTACTCTTTATTTCAAAACACAGACATTTTGATCAATTTTTTAAGCAGGTAAACTTGTACAAATTGTACAAATTGAAACCTTAATGTCTTAAATGATCCAGTAACTTAACCTTAATGTCTTAAATGATCCAGTAACTTAATAAGACCGTTGGATCATTGACTGACCTAAAGTGCACTAAAATTTGAAAAAACAGATAAAGTTCTATAGTTCAAATTCTGAAATATCATTATTGGTAAAATAACTAAGTTAAAAATAAATCCATAAACAAAAATAAAATAATACTACTCTGTAATTAAGTTCATAAAGCCTTGTATATATATTATATATTGTAATGTAAATAAATTAAAAGCTCTGAATCAAGAAAAACTTAATTTATAATATTGATTCATTAAAAAAAGAAATAAATGAATGAATATTATAAATCTTTCGAGCTAAAATTAAATATTGTTTTTATACAAATTGAATTATTTATGAAATTTCAAGAATAAAACTTCGGATATTTGCTGAGTAAAGAAAAAAAACACACATATTAAAAAAAATGTGGACCATTAAACAAGTTTTTGTGGGTCAGAACAACGTTTATAACTGTGTTCCTATCCTATGAATCATTGTTTCCTCTTTTTAGAGTTGCAGTGAATTCTTACCATCCCAAGGAAGAGTTTTCTGAATCAATTTCTATAAATACCAGAAATTATTCCAGCGATTATGGAATACATTACAAATATCGAGTTCAATTGCCAGTACATTGTTCATGATACACCATATATGTCAAGTTACAAATAGCATCACAATCTAATTTTATTTTTCTCACTAGCACAAGATAGAAACAATATTGATCAGCCAGAGTTAAGCACCTTATTCTAAAATAAAAGAAAAATGTATTTCCAAATGTTAAAAAAGAACTAACCGAGACTAAAATACACATACTATCCATTCATGGAATGGGGATATAAAGAGCATAAAATTAAGAGCTTCAAACTACTAGAATTATAGTTCTGCCCTGAACATGATGGAAAAAATTATATTTTTATCAACAGAAATTTATGAAGTCTTACTATATCATGATTCATGCAAATACACATAAAGGGTCTAAATGCCTCGAAATAGTGATGTGATGATTTCATTTTTGTTTCCAATTATAAATTTGCAACTGATAACAGCATAATGGGAAAACATTGTCCTCTATTCTAGAATGAGAACTGCTGCTCATAATGATACAATATCAGCCTTTGGTCAGAAAACAAAATGGTGAGAATACAACACAGCAATTATCCAAATTGTGCCAAGAAGCCACATTGTCATTCATCTGTTTTCAAATGACAATTGTTACATTATTGGAATAAAAGCCTCAGCTTCAACAAATCTAAATCCATACAATTTCATTCATCAGGGCATCTTTTCAACAAACAGAAACTACCCTTCTAACAAATGCAAAGCACCGTTCTGGTTCATCACACAAAACTCATACCTTGACCTTTCTTGCAGATTAATGAACTCTCATCCTTCAACTTCAGCTGGTGTCTTGGCCTCGATCGACAAGGCATGGAGTCCAGTCTGCAACTCCTCTTGCAGAAGGCCATAGATAAGCCTATGCCTCTTAACCAAACTCTTCCCTTCAAACTCCTTAGACACAACTTTAACATTGAAATGCGTTTCTCCATCACTCCCTCTAACCCCAGCATGCCCCGCATGCTGATAAGACACATCCTCAATCTCCAACTCAACAGGCTCAAGCTCCTTCTGCAACTTCTCCCTTATCCTCTTCCCCCTCCCCCCCAATTCCACACCACCCCCAGAATCCAACCCAACATCACCCTCACCAAGTTCAGAACTTTCTCCACCCCTCGAAGAATTCTCAACAATGCTATCAGAATTCGACTCGGGTGGCTTCAATTCAGTGGACTCGCCACCCTTTTCAGCTTCCACGAACAGCATAAGCGCCTTTCTCTGCATCAATTTAAGCATGTTCAAGAAGCCGTTGTTCCTCGAGGGGGTTAGGCTCTGCTGCAACCCTAAAAGCGTGACGAAATCGGGTGTGACCCGAATGATTTCACTGACGGGTCGACCCGAGAGGCCCTGAACGAGCAACGCGGCGAGGCCTTTGGTGAGGACGGAGTCGGAGTCGGCTTCGTAGACGACATGGCCGTTGGGGTCGAGGTAGGCTCGGACCCAGACCTGCGAGACGCAACCTTGGACCTTGTTCTCGTTGGTTTTGAAGTGGGGTTCGAGGGGTTTGAGGTTTTTGCCATAGAAGAGGAGTTGTTCGTATTTGGCCTTGGGTTCGGGGACGGATTGGAAAAGGTGAACGATTTCTTGGAGCTTCGGAGGGAGGTCTTCGATGGGTTGGAGGGATGTGGAAGACGGTGACGGTGATGATGATGATGATGATGATGATGATGATGATGATGACGGTGGAGATAATGATGGAAGTCTCTGGAAGGTGATGGATTTAGAGAAGAGGGGTTTTGTTAGAGGAGGAAGCAGAGTTGGGGTTCTGCGGAAGAGGGAGAGAGGGATTCTGGTTGTGACAAATCGAAAGGAGGATGAGGAAATCGTATGGGAAGCCATGGTTGAAGAAGATTGTAGCAGCTATTCAGAATGTAACTGAGAGACAGAGACATTCATTCATTCTTTGGTGTAGGCTTTTCCTTGCTTAAGAATACAGTCATGCTATTACCACCCCCTAAGTTACTATTTGAAACTCCCAACCAATGTGAGAAGTTAGATCAGTCTTGCTAGTTAGTCCCTTAAAGAAAATTTATAAATTTATAAATTTAATAAAAATCATAAAAATATATATTAAGACGATTATTGGCATTTATAAGGCATTTTATAGTTTCCATACAATTTTATATTTATTTTTCTTATTTATCATATTAAATGTTATAAGTATTGGTGTCTGTATTAAATAATGAAAAGTAAATTTTAGACGTCATTAATAATAAAGGTTAATTCAATATTTTGGTAATATTTTTTTTGAAGTCCAAGTAAATTAGTTATTTTCATTGGTATATGGATCTGATTAACTCAAATAATATTTGTCTTAAATTAAGGACAAACAGAAGTAGCATTTACCTTCTGATATTTAGTAAATAGTACCATCGACCTAAAACATACTTTAGGTATTTAAAAATAACACAGCAACAACAATTTGTTTGGTATGTTAACTTTTCAAAATAAATTAGCATCGTGCTACATTTTTTTCAATTTTTATTTTATTTTACAATGTATTTTGAGTTCACTCAGTTGCTGTTGATTGTTCTTTTGTAAATAAAAATTGAAAGCCAGAATTTGGAAAGTTGAATAGTATTTCAGATGTCAATAGCAATGTCCCAAAAGAGATCCCAAGCCTGTGAATTTGTGCCAGGTTCATCGCCATTTGGGCATTTGCCATGTACAAGTTAAGAACAAGAGCTTAAGTTCAATTTCTGATATCTAATTCAGTTTATGCGGAAAAAGATGTGAGAAACAAGGATGAAAATGAATATGAATACAGCATCAGTACATAAATTGCTTATGTGGATCTACAGATGAAGTAAGCCATTAGACATAAGTAGCAAATGCATTATATACAGGGATTTTGAAACTCAACTTGTTACAATAGATAACAATGACCCTATAACTGTTATCACCAGTATCGAGCACCATGAGACCAAATCAATGGCAAAGGACCTTTTTCTCACAGCTTTATGTGACAAGCAAGATAATAATATCTAACTCCATGTTTTGTTTACCACATAATATACACAATTTACATCAAAACTTTTTGAAGAACCTGAGCAACATTACGTTCTCTCGGGATGTGAAGAAGTTTCAAAATAGGTAGGTCTTGCTGTTGAGGGGCAGCCAATAGATTGAATTAACTCTGCTACACTCAACACTTTGAACCGATGAGGTGAATTGGTAGCAATGTTGTCAACCCTGTGTTCGAAAATCTTGCCCTGCTTGTCAAGTTTATACTCAGAAGTTCCATCAAACCTACCACGGCTTTCCCATAGAACTCGTGGGATCCCATGAACAGTCCAGCGAACCATGATGACGTTCTCCACAGGCTGCCATACACTACTTATGTCAACCCACAAAGCTTTGAAAAATATCTTGCCATGGAATCGTAGTGCCCAGAATATGGATTTGTAATTCTCAATACCAATGAACGTGTTCATTGGATCCTTAAACACAATATCATCCCTGAAAAAAAGGGGACATTTTAGTCTGCATATTTAGCATAACAGAACAAATAATAAATTTGTGTGGATTTCTCATACAGGACCCTCTGAAATTCACATTACTGAAAAAGCACACTTGATTTCATATAAAATGCAGGAGGTGTGGAAAGAGGTTTAAGGCTTAACATGTTCAAGGATTGTTAGGAAAAAAAAAGTGGCCAAAACAAAGACAAAGAGCCTCGAGAAGAACCTTTTACCTCTACTTCAACCTTCCAAATATAGAATGCTATGAAAGGACACCAAGCAAGTTACAACAACTTACTGATTCTGTTTGTGTTCAAATGTCTATGCAAAAATATTGAACACGTATAATAGGTACTATTCATGGATGAGAAATTGAGAATAACCCCCTCATAATTCTACTGATGTATCGTATGAAGTAGTCAACCCTTGTACAATGTAAAGTAGAAAAAAGGGGATCACAATGGAAGTTTCTCTCTAGCTTATTAATTCAATAAAAGATTATGTGTCCTTACTGTTCTTCTTGATTACTTTAATAAAGCTAAGGACTTCAATTGAGAGTTGTTTAAACAAGTGCAACTACCTTTGCAATAACATAAAGTGACATAAGTCATTTGTAGTTGGTAGTATAACCGATTACAACTCCAACATACTTAACCAAACACCAAGCTAAATATACCAAAAATAAGACACTTTAGCAGCATTCATTTTTTATGATCAAGAGCAGAAGTACAACAATAATTAAAGGGCATGTATCACTACATTTTATTGTTAGAGAAATTGTAGTTATCTGAAGTTCAAAAATACCAAAATCATAACATGCTTCATTGGCCCAATCTTCTGTCCTTTACACCCACTTCAGTACCTCCTTTAGGTTTACTAATAAATAAGTTATCATGATAAAAGCACGCAATCAGTCCCCCAAGCCTCTACGATATCTGACCTTAAAGACTAAGATAGAGAAGTCTAAGGCATACCGTGAAAGAGCACCAACTTATTGAGATAAATGAGGGCAGTAAATCTTAATCATCCAATCTTACGTTAATGATGAACATCACAGGACAATTTAGAAGTGTCATAAAACTTAAACTTTATAAAGACAATGTGCTCTGACTTCATAAAGTCAAACCACATAAACTAAAGAAAGTTCTGTAAAAAAAATTATAATATTAACCAAATAGAAGTCACCCTAAATATGACTTTTAAAGTGAGAGGTTAATTTTTATACAAATAGTTACCCTATAAGCAAATCATAGATCATCCAAAGAATGACTTTCAAAAAAAAAAAAAATACAAAAACCAACAAACTTTATGTCAATATGTGATTAGATGGATAATATTCTTTAAGCTATTATATAAGAAGTCCATAATTTTATGATTCATATAAAGTTAGTGCATTCTAATTAATTTATAACTCTAAAGTAAATTTCAACTAGTATGTATATGAACCTTCTACAAAAACCATCACAAAAAGCATCACTAATTTTACACACTGTCCTTCTATGCTCATCTATACTCAACAACCATCATGGAAAACCCAAAAACAAAGGCAACAAAACCCGAACCTGTAGATGTCAAAGCTAAGTTCCCTGTAGAAGAGATCAGGGAAATCCTCCCTCAAAGTTCGAATAGCATATCCCACATTAACATGGTAATTCTGCTTCTCTTCTTCTTCCTCTTTGCTCTGCTTCGACTCTGGCTTCACAGGAGCCGAAAATTGACCGTATGAATTCACGTTTTCATCCAAACCCAAATCCAGAACTGGACAATCTTTCACTTTGCAAGAAATTCTCACTCCGCGCGCTGACCCAATCCTTGTGGTCTTTGTGTGGGGTTTGAAGCTGTGGACTTTGCTCAGCCTAGGGTTAGGGTTTGGGGCAATTTGGAGAGCAACAGATATTTCCGGGGAGTGGATTAGAAGGGCCATGAAAATTTTAGATTTTTTTTTGTCCCGCGGAACTTCGAATTCGGGAAATCTAAAGAGAAAATTTCATTCTTCGGGAAAATCTAAAGAGAAAATTTCATTTTCCGGGAAAATCTGTGCATGGAAAAATCACGGAGAGAAAAGGAGAATATGATGTGGATAATTTGTGTTATTGAGTTATTAAAGGGAAAAAAGTAGCGATTGGCTGGATTTTCTGTTTTCTTTTTTTTTTCCATATAACACAAGTTTTGGAGAAAGAAAACTATATAAAAAGGATAAAGATGAAGAGAAAAACAAAACGAAGAAAAAGAAATGAGGAGTGATGACAATGAAATATCACAATAATTAGGGAGAAAATATTTATGATCATTGGTTTTTGGGGACCTTGACTTTAATCCACGGCATATTCCTTATCTTTTTGTTTTCTTTTTCAACTTTTTTCCTAATAATTTTTAGATTAAAAATATATCTTAAAAAAAAAGACAACCCATGAGTTAATTTTGGATTAAATATTGTTAATTTTATATGTATTATATTTTTCTAATTTTTTACGCGATCCTAATTTAATTCCTGTGTTTTTTACGTCTATAATTTAAAGCTTTCCATTAATAATAATTTGAGAAATTTTGTTGAATGTGAATAGTAATTCATCCTTGCCTTTCAACCAATTTTGGTAGAAAACATTTATGCACAATTATGACATAAGAAATATGTGTTCAAGCATATTTTTAACACGTTGATCATTCAAATATTTACTTCATGTAGATTGTGACTAGAATTAGTTCAGATGAAATTTAATAATTAAGCGAGTTTAAATACAAATTAAAATACTACAAAACATAATACAAATAATATTAATGATAAAGAACACATTTTGAAGCACTCATGATTAATAGCTCCACTAATATATTAATTTTGATCTTCATCCTTTGGTACATTGTCATCACAAAATATTAGAATGTTAATAAAAAAGGTGAACGAGTACATGTAGATTAACAACACAAACAAAGAAAGAAAAGGTTAATGAATTGTTGAGCGAGTGATACCTCTTGCTAAGCAAGTTGCCTTAATTCCCGGCACCCCACAAGAGAAAAATCAAATTTTCAAATGCTAAAACATAAGTAAAATTTCGCTAGGTGAGTTTAGTGGCCTAGCAAGTAGACCAACATGGCCATTAATTTGTTAGGCGAACATAATAGCCAAGCAAGTTGTGAAATAGTGACTTTTTTTCACTGGAAAATAAAAAGCTTAGAAAATAAAATATTGGGTTATCTCCCAGCAAGCGTCTGTTTAACGTTTTTTAGCTTGACATTTGTAATTCATTGTTCGTGATTAGTTATTCTGGTGTGCTTCTTCCCTTCATCACACCTATAAAGTTTCAACGTTTTACCGATCACCAATTTCATCCTTTTATAATAAGGATCTTCAATTTCCACCCCTATCAATTTTGACCTCTTTAACAACTCATATGTTTGACCATTTAAATCTCCATTTTTCGGGAATAATCTTCCACTTGGGATCATAAAACTTCACGAGTTTGCTTGGTCTAAATTTATTGTCTTCATTTATAGTACCACGATGATCCTTTCTATCACCCTTCTCATTTAGTTGAGTGATTATATTAACTTAATGTACCTTGTTGATCATTGCTCACACTGATGTCTCTTTCTTCTTATTGTTAAACGTGAAGAGAAATCCTGAGCAATTTTCTCAACTTCAAACACATTGAATGTCACCTTTCCATCTTGACCTTCCTACTTTCATCTTTCCCCATAAACATCGATGACAACTTTAGTTGTTTTCATAAATGATCGTCCAAGGATGAGAGGAATATTAGTATCTTCCTCTATATCAAGAATGACAAAACCATTGGAAAAGTGAATTTGTCCACCTTTACAAGTACATCTTCGAAAACTCCATAAGGGTATTTAATGGATCACTCTGCTAACTGCAACATCATCCTTGTTGTCTTGACATCAAGTCCATCAATCCTAAGTAACATCAAATTAATACTAGCTCCCAAATCAATAAGAGTTGTTATCATGTGTTGATTTCCAATGGTGCAAAAGATAGTAAAACTCTTACACCATAACCACTTGAGAAAGTAATACAATGTGTTGATTTCCAATAGTCCATAAAATTAAAATATTTTCTATAGAGTAAATCATACTGTAGAATAACAAATCAACTGTTTCAAGTGGTTGGTAAAATAGAAAGACATTACCGTAGCATTTCACTACATAATATGGAGCCTGAATTCATGTTCTTCAAGCTTTTAAGTTTCAGATGGTTGTAGAGAATAAGAAGAAGGGTAAAGGGAGAAGGAAGATTTGAGATGGTTATGAGAAAATAAGCAAAAGTTGTTCATAATCCTAAATACGAGAGATTTATGAAGGTTGTGTTACTTTTCATTACAGAATGGTGACAAGAGCACATAGGCAAGGAAATGGATTCAAAAACAACTGAGAAGGATCAAAGTAGGAAGAGGAAAATGACATAAAAAACATTAAAACTAACAAGTGTCGACCAATTAAAAAGGTTTATTTTGGATTTCAATTATACATTGTTATCTTACGTTTATAGTAGATAACACCATATTTATGAATTATGCAGAATTAAGGTGTGAAAGTCAAAGTCATGTTATAATTTTCACTCTTAATTAAGGACGTTGATGGTGTTTTTGACAAACTTTTACAATAACAAACTTTATTTTGATGGCTTCCAAAGTTATTCTATCGCGTTAAGTGGAAAAAAATATTTTAGAAAATATTGGTTATGATATTTTTATAATGTTAATAACACTTATAATTAGGGTGTAAAAGTCATAAGATGTCATAATTTTCACTCTTAATTAAGGATGTTGATGGTGTTTTTGACAAACTTTTACAACACCTACCATTAATTTGAAGGCTTCCTGAATAATTCCATTATGTGTAGTAGGCAAAATACATGAGGAAAAACATTCGTTAACATATCTTACTAACATTAATATCACTAATTTAACTCATAATTAAGGTTGTTGGTAGAATAAAATTTTAAAACCATAATTTATAGTAATACAATTTTACATATAAATTTTAAAATTTTATGAGTATAAAGAAGTTGTGTTTGCATAATTATTTTATTTGAAGAAGTTGTATACATACATCACAACTTTAAATTTTTAAACACGACTTTAATTAATTTTAAGTTTTAATCCCAAGAATGAATACAAATATAATATAATCTAATTTAAATTAACATTACGTGCATTACTTTAATTCAAATAAAATTACATTAAAATTACTTTTATCAATAAAAAATAATATATATATATATATATATATATAATACTATATACAATTCTAAACTAACAAATGGCAAGTTTCTCTATAAATTAATATATCTGACCCACTTCATTTCAAAATTTTCATTCTACAAAAGGAAAAAAAGCTAACGTGTCAATCAACTACGATTTTCAGCGTTTTAAAAAAAATTCAAAATGCATTTATTATCAGCATTCAAAACGTTTCTCTCTCTCTTTCTCTCTCTGTCTCTCTTTTCTTCTCCTCTCTTTCGCAGTCAAAACGTTTCTCTCTCTCTTTCTCTCTCTGTCTCTCTTTTCTTCTGCTCTCTTTCGCAGTCCACACTCTTCATCTTCTTCTCAACCTTCCTCTTTTCTCTGGTTTTCTCACCACATTCAACAACTCTTCATCTTCCTCTTTCCAGCTCTTCCTGTGGTTTTTACAGGTTTAAACGGAGAATTTTTGTTTTTTAAGTGTTCTTTAGCCAACAACTCATTTTCTGCGTATATTTTGTCAGATCTAACTTCTTCATCACTTTTTTTACAGGTTTAAACGGAGAAATATTTTTTGTTTTAAGTTTTCTTAGCCCACAACTCATTTTCTGCTTATATATTGTGAGATCTAACTTCTTCATCACTTTTTTTACAGGTTTATACGGAGAAATATAATTTGTTTTGAGTTTTCAGCCAACAACTCATTTTGGGCTTATATTTTGTCAGATGTAACTTCTTCATCCCTTTTTTTACAGGTTTAAACGGAGAAATATTTTTTTTTTTGAGTTTTCTTAAGCGAACAACTCATTTTCTGCTTATATTTTGTCAGATCTAAGTTCTTCATCACTTTTTTTACAGGTTTAAACGGAGAAGTATTTTTTGTTTTCAGTTTTGTTAAGTGAACAACTAATTTTCTGCTTATATTTTGTCAGATTTAACTTCTTCATCCCTTTTTCTACAGGTTTAAACGGAGAAGTCGATTTTTTTTAGAGTTTTCTCAACCCAAACACTCATTTCTTCTTCTTTTTTGTGAGATCTATCTTTTATTACCCAGATTTCGTGGTTATTTTTACTTTTCTCCAGCGAACAACTCATTATTCTTTTATTTTGTCATACCTAACAATTGTATTGCATCATTGTATTTTCTAGGTTTGCTACATTTGTAATATGGTTCACTGCCGTAGATTTAACATCAGGTTTGAAATAAACTTTTGATCAAACTTTTTTTTCTGTTTATGTATATCTAACTGTTGCTTATCTGTATTTTTTCACTTTTCAGACCCTTCATCTTCTTTACTTTTCTACCTTCAAATCTCTTTTTCAGTTTTTTTTTCGTTCATGGTATTTTTTAATACAGCATTTAATCAGCACATCTCTTTATTGTTACCTTCAAAGCGATTTTTTTTATAGTTTTCTCAACCGAAACACTCATTTCTTCTTCTTTTTTGTGAGATCTAGGTTTTTCAATCGTTATTTTAGACTTCTAAACCCAGAAGTCGTATTCATCTATCTTTGTGGATTACCTTCATGCTTTTTTTATTACCCAGATTTCGTTTTTATTTCTACTTTTCTCCAGCGAACAACTCATTATTCTTT
>Ga0214545_1003279_pt1 | contig 30997 bp, 24 predicted proteins | sample CNSS4metaG_FD_160064 | JGI IMG/M metagenome (GOLD analysis project Ga0214545, IMG submission 160064) | Root nodule microbial communities from cowpea collected in UCLA plant growth center, Los Angeles, California, USA - CNSS4 | ecosystem: Host-associated > Plants > Roots > Nodule | place: USA...
ATTGGATATCCATTTTATAAATCAAGATTTTTAAATATGGATAATCCAAAAAATCCAATCCAAATTTTCAATTTAAATTTTTAGTTGGGTTAAACTAAAGGTTGAGATGAACTATGCTAAATTCAGACTTGGATGGGTCTTGCTCGACGACCCATACGGATCAAACAGGCCCGACAACCATAAGAGGTTGGGCGGGCCTAAAGATATGAACGAGATAGGCGGGCCCGACAAACCGAACGAGTTGATCAGGCCCAATGACCTGATGAGCCAGGTGGGTCTGAAGACCCAAACGGGCTAAACGGGCCCGAAGACCCGAACGGGCCTAACGACCCGGACGGGCTCGACAACCCAAACGGGTCTGACGACCTACACGGGCCTTACGATCCGGATGGCACAATGACACGAACGAGCCCTACGACCCAGACGGGCCCTACGACCCAGACGTGCTCGACGTCCCGGACGAGCCCTACGACCTGGATGTGCCCGACGACTCAAACGGGCCTGATGACCTTGACGTACCTGACAACCCAAACGGGCCCCACGATTCGAACGTGCCCGACTACCCGATTGGGCCCGACTATTTGGACCGGTCCGTCCAGGTTGTCTGGCTCGTCCGGGTCGTTGGGCCCATTCGGGTTGTCCGGTCCGTTCGCGTCGTCGAGCCTGTTTGTGTTTTTGGGCCCGTTCGGGTTGTCCGGCCCGTTCGGGTTGTCGAGCCCATTCGGGTCATCGGGCCCGTCTGGGTCGTTCGGGTCGTCGGGCCCGTCTGGGTCCTCCGGGTCGTCGGGTCTGTCCGGGTCGTCGATCCCATCCGAGTCATTCGGGCCCTAATGACACAAGTTTTAAGAAATTCAATTTAAATTTCTTTATTAAAAATGGATTCTGGATTTTAAACTTGATCTAAATATTTGGATTGGATTTAAATCTTGATCCAAATATTTGGATCTGGATTTTAAAAAAATTCAAACTACTTTTGCTAAAAAAATGGATTTGGGTCAAAAATCTAATCCAATTATTTGGATCTAAAATGGATGTGCATTGGATCATTAAATATCCGATCCATGCCCACCCTTAATATTGAGTGGCATTGATATTAATTCACATCCACAAGACCCATCCCCAAAACAAATATGCCCATATTTTCTTGATATTAATTTTGTATAACTTTTCAAAGCATTCAAGATAAAAAATCAATATGAAATAGATAACAATGTATGAGAAAATTTATATTAGTGTAATAGATAACAACGTATGAAAAAATTTGTTAGCATAGATAAATGGGAGACTTTAAATATAAAAGAATGTTATCTGTATGTAAATATTTTGTGTATACGGGTTAGGAACCCATTTCTCCTATTGAATACAATAGTTTTGCAAATAAAAAGCACTGAATTCCCATACTTAATTTTGGGGAGTAATTGTTTTCATTTTCTTGGCACATACCAGCAATGATTATAGAAAAGACAATGCAATCCATTTCATTTAACTTCTCCAACAGCCATCAAAGTATATGTTATCATCATTGTAGATAATCTATTCAAAGTTTGTTAGTTCAGTCATTATATTGTGGTTTTTATATAGATGTAACTGTAAAAACAACATATTGCAGTTCAAACTTATTACCAAGTTCATATTTGAATGGTCAATTTTTTCTTCACTTATGGAGTGGCTTCGCAAAGTTTTGATTTATGTTTAATTCTCTCTCGAAAACAAAATATGCCCATATTTTCTTGATATTAATTTTGTATAACTTTTCAAAGCATTCAAGATACAAAAATCAATATGAAATTACAGTGTTCAGAGAATTACCTCTAATTGTAGAAAATGTAGATTTGGCAGCACCTATTGCTTCTTGAATGTGTCACAACCCTTAACTATGTCTTGTATTTCCTGCATCAAAAAGAGAATTTATGGTTATATAAGGCACCCTTTAACATTATCTGTAATTACCAACATTTTACCTCTCCTATGGGTTGTCAAAAAGACTAGTGTTAATGAATTTTTTCCATTAAAATTTCAAATGCATTTATATATAATTCGAAACATTTTAAAAAGAAAGTGCTATGGCAATGAAAAGTTCCACAGTAGCTTGATTCATTTGAACAGAGAATGATTCATTTGAACTAAAAACTCTAATACAGTGTCATATGTGACTTAAAAAACAGAGAATGATTCATTTGAACTAAAAACTCTAAAACCCTAAATCTCATCCATAGTGAAGAACTAGAAAACAGAGAAAAATAGGTTCTGAACTTCAAAAACCTAAAACCCTAACATAGAACATTACATTGAATGAACAAACGAAGAAAAGAGAAGAGGTTGTGAATGGCTTCGAACGGTTGGGAGCGGCTAGGAGTGTCTTCGAATAGTTAGGAGAGGTAGGGTGTGACTGCGAACGATTGTGAATGGTGATGGCGAATGCGAATGACTGCGAACGGTGATGGCAAATGCAAACGGCGAACACGAAGTTAGAGCGGCAAATGCGAACACGAATATGTTTCGAGAATGGTAATCAGAGATCTTGTTTCCAATGCCTTGAAAGTAGACACATTGAAGGGAAATGAATGTGAATAGTGATTTTGGAAAGTGAAATCAGAAAATTAGAAATGAAAATATTGATTTTGGAAAAGGGAGGGAATCCATTTTTAACAAAAAAAAAAAGAAGCAAAAGAGAGGGACTCACATATTAAAAATCGAGAAAGGATTTCAAAGTATAAAAAAAAATTATTGAAAAGTGACGATTTTAAATGACATATTTTTCAATAATAGTACGACATTTAATAATATGATAGTTAAAAACGCCATATTTTGCATGTAAAATATGACAGTTCTAAAAATGCCGTATTATACTGTAAAAAGTGACATTTTCAAAGAACTGCTATATTAAAAACGCCATTATATACGCGATTTTTTGTAGTGAATTTTATTTAAAATTAATTTTAAATATTGATAAAATATTTTTTAAATATTTGCGGTTATCCACGGGTACCCGGAGGTACTTTTTAAACATTTCAAACAGATACCTGTGCATGTAGCGGGTGAATTTTTTTGTATTGGGTCGGATTGCGAGTAGACACTATCTGTGCCCGACTTGACTCATTGCTATCCCTAAATATACCTCGTAAAGACAACTTTGTACTCTTCACATGTGCCCCAAGCAATCACTCATTATTTAGACTAACACTCAAGTCAGCCAAATGCATCAAACAATTTTTACAATTTTAAATGCAATAATGAATAAACGTAGTTAATTTACCTTGTATATTGTGTTATACCATGATTTATGAGTTTTTACTTGGATGAACCTGATCCATGTTACCTAATTACTCTAATTAACTTTAACTAATACATTTTACCCTTCTTAATTTAAGCATATTTTACTAGTGTTAGTGGCCTAACCGTTATGGTCTCGTCGTAGCCAAATATACTTAGGCCAAATACATCTCAGTACATCTGAGTTCAGGTGGTTGATATGTACTCGAACGTGTAAAGTACCGATAGAGTCCTCTCAAATTGTACCCTTTTCAAGTTGGAGTTCATCCTCAATTCCTCAAGAAATTCACAAAGCTTAGATGAGAAATGCCTTTTGCAGTGATCATGTGTTTAGGGTTAGTTGAACTTGTCTATCTGTGTCTTCTTTCTTCGTGGTTATCCAGTTATATAGGGATTGCGTTCTAATCCACGATAATAGGATGCAGCAGAGAAGTTGGACATTTTTTGTTTTGAAGCCCATGGTTTTTTGCAGAGCCATTTATTGCATAAATGTTTCACGTGTACCGAATAGTATATATGACGTAGTTGGTATGACAATTCATATGAATTTTCCTATACGAGAATTGCATCATCTTCTGTTGTATCTTTGATTCGCTCATTTGTTTTAACATATGTGACATATTCTGCATGGTTGCTTACCTAAGGTCAATTCTACACAGCATTGATGTTACAATTTCTTATGCATCGTTGCTGGAAATGTTTATATACAATTAATGAGTGTTTAGGCGAAGAGATTCAACAATAAAGAAGACACGAGTTAAATATACACTACTTTGAATAAAAACATTACTACAAGTTTATGATTATATGGTATTTAACTTATCTGTAATTAATCTTCTATTTAAATTCACTATTGTATTTTTAACAAACTACAACCAAGAAAAACAAAGAAAGAAGAAATTTCATGATCACCAATCACCATTTCCCTTATGATATTTAAGAATTGAGGTTAGTCCATGTAGTTTCAAAACAATGTAATTTTGATTTCTATAACATTTTAATTGGAGATTTAGTCGTTGAATTTTCTGCATTTAATCAATTGTTGTCCTATATTAATATGACATCTAATTCATTATAAGAAATACTACATGTTTATAAGTAAAAGTGTTAGTTATTCATTTATTTGGCCTATTAATAATATATTTGACAATTAAATATATAATTTATATTTTATAGAGATCGGACAGCATAAAAATAACAAAACTGGATTCAAACATATATAAAAAATTAACTTTTATATAAATTAAAATCAACTTATTAGTTTGAATTATCTTATCCAAACAAAGAGCATTTAAAAAGAAAAAAAAAATTAAAATGAGATTAATTCAAATTTAATATATTTGAATGTTTTAGAAATTGTGAAGTCTCATATCTAAACACAACACAAGGTTAAAGAATCCAAATAATCTAATAAAATTTTAAAATTTCAATTTTTGTTAAAATTGTTTACACAAACAACATATTTTTCATAAAACTTCTCATGTTTCCTAAAATAATGATTTACCCTCTTAAAAGTTCCTATCAAATGACATCATAACTTTGTGTTTTGACGGAGAAATTCATAATTTCAAAGACATTAAAATATTAAAATATATTGAATTTTAATTGATCATATCATTTTTCAAATATTTTGTTTAGACAAGACGATCCAAATTTAGTGAATTTTAATTTTCTTATTTAGTTACAATATTCCAATTTAGCAAGGTCAGACGTGCAAGGTTGGCTCGAGCCCATCTAGGCTAGAGTCAACGCAAGTCAACCCAAACTTAGGTGAGGTTGATTTTTGTATGGGCCCATAGGTCATATGAACTCGATCTATATTTATCTAGGCCTAGAAAAAAGACAAATTGGCTCGTGCAAAGTCAAGACGAGTTAACTTAGATGCACTTCGAGTCAAATTGATCTAGGTCCAAGTCAAGGTAACTTAGCCAAGACCAAGATCAAGTCGACTCAGTTTGGGTCCATGTCGAGTCAAGTCGGTTTGGCCTTAGGTGGAGTCGATCCAAGCCCATGTCAAGTGGGTTCGGGTCCAGGTCAAGCAAAGTCAGTTCAAGCTAAGGTTAAAGCCAAATCGAGCGAACCTAGTCAAGTCGGTGTGAGTCAACATTTATCTAAGATGTGGCCAACCCATGCTCAATCGAGTTGGGCTAGGCTCAAGTGAGTCTTAATCTATGAAGTTAGGTTGAGCTGGGTCCACCTAGATCCAGGTTGGGTTGAGTTGAGTTCACCAGAGCGGACTAATTCAAACCAAGTTGGCCCAAGTTCAGTCTAGTTGAGTTTGCGCCAATCGACTTGGGGTGGATCAAAGTTCATTTTAGTTGGGGTTGACCCACGTTTACTTGAGTTGGGCTCGACTTATGTAGGTCCTAGTCTAACAAGATCAATTAGGTATTAGTTTGATCAAGACTAAGTTGGACTTAGCCTAACCAAGACCATGTCAAATGTATTTAGATCAAGTCGAGTCAACTCTAGTCAATCAAATTGAGCTGTCTTGGCCCAAGTTGAACCAAGTTGACTTGGGCCTTAGTCGAGCGAAGTTGACCTGGGCCCTAGTCTAGCCGAGTTAACTTGGGCTCAAGTCGAGCTGAGTCGGTGTGGAATCACGTTTAGCCAAGTTTGGCTAGGCATATGCCAAGTCAGATTGGATTGGGTATAAGTGGGACTAAGACAAATCATATCAAATTTTTCCAAGTCAAGTTGAGCCCGTGTTGACTTGGATCCAAGTCAAGTTGAGTCAAGGTTGGATCACATCCAATTGAGTTACACTAGATCCATGCCAAATCAAGTTCAGGTCGGATCGGGTTGAACCTAGCTAGGACCAACACAAATTCGGTTAAATATGGCCAAGTCGAGTTGAGCTCGTGTTGGGCTGTGATATTGGGTCAAGACCATATCAAACTTGGGTCAAACCCACGTTAAGTCAAGCCTAGTTTAATCGAGTTTAGGTCGAGCCAAGTTGACCTTAGCTTGTGTTAACCTAAGTTACGAAGAATAAAATATGAAAAATTTAAAATTCTTACTTTTTTTTTGGAATTTCAAATTCTTTAAATTTAAGTAATATAATTACTCTAATGAAATTCTATAATTGAAATTTCTTTAAAAATTCCTTGTCCAAACAACATATATTGTCATAAGGCATTTCAAATTCTCTAAAAAAATGAAATAACATCTTGAAATGACTTATCCAAACACACTATAAGCATTTATTGTGCATGTTGTTTAGAACAAGTCTCAAAGACTTAACCCACAACCCCAAAACAATTCCAAGACAAAACCCACTACTATATTTGTTATTAATATCTCTCTTAAGTGGTGAACTTTAAACGTAACTCAACTCTACAAAGTTGACCTATAAGATGAGGTTTGAACTCACTTATATACTTACCTTATCTCTAGTCAAGGTGGGATCTCCAACATCTTTCCTAACCCTTCTTTTAATCTTTGGCTAGGACCCCCAAAGATTATTTGCTCTAGGCCGATTTATCTTGACCCTCGTCCAGGGATGACTTGGCTTGACCCTTGGTTCGGATCGACTTAATTCAACCTTTGACCCTAGTTGACTCAGTTTGACTTTCAATCAAACTAACCCATATTGACCTTTGGCTTGGGCTGATTCGTCTTGATCTCTAGATCAGGCCAATTCATTACTAAACTTCGGCCCGTGTCAATCCGTCTTGACCTTATGTTTGTGTCAATTTGTCTTGACATTTGGCTCTGGTCTAGTCATTTCGACCTTTGACTCGGATCTAGTTGTCACGACCTTCAACCCAAATGAATCATCTGAACCTTTGTGAGTGAAGGGGCAGTAGAGTGAAAATAAGTGAAATTTCAAATTTCTTATATTTTTTAGGATATTTGAAAATTTTCTATTTTATTAATACCTTCCAAAATTTCTAGAATTTCAATTTCTGTCTAATTACTTTATCAAAACAAGTCATATAGTGATGTCTACTCGAGGCAAGATCAAGTTGAAATAATAAAAACATAGGTACAATGTATATATGTGACGAATATTCGTAAGGTGTGGATGGATATGGACATGAACATCATTCTTGAAGAGCTCTCGTTGGCCCAAATCTGATTTAATTGGAGAGCTAAGTAGGAAAGGGGATGAAAGTAAAGGTGGAGACACAACACCTTAATATATCCAAGCATATGCCAATGCAGTGGTTCTAAGTTCAGATTTGTGAAAGCTACACATTTGGTTTTGGTTTGGTGTGCTTCCTATAGGAAACATACACAACTTCATCTCAACTTTAATGTCCCCTCAACTAAGAAGAATAAATAGCTAAGTAGAAAAAGAAAGAAAGAACTTATACTCTAACAACAGTAGCAATTTTTTTTATTATTATTATTTCAAGGTAATATTTCCCATTTTCTTTCATCTTCTTGATATAATTATAAATCTCTTTATTTATTTCTCAAACTTTTTGTTTATTAAAGGTTTTTTTTTTTATCTTGAGTTTCTTTGAATATTTATATTTTCTTCAATTTTTCTTGATACAAACTATACTGACGTCCTTCCCCAGAGACAATCTTTCTTGAACAAATTATTATGTCAAATTACTCTCAAGTTAAAGAAAACCGTGAAGACAAAGCTCATCAGATAAAAATAAGTACAAATTATAACGGTAAATGGAAAGTGTAAAATTTAACTCATATGCATTGTTAATAATAAATAAATAAAAAAAAACCCAACCCAGATGTTAAATTTAATCAAAATTAATTTGTTTCCTTATTAATATTACATAGATTCATATATTTATGATTTTTTTATTTTTTGACGTAGCCATATGTATAAACTAAGTTCAAGAATATATACCGCTAGTACTTAGGTTCAATATGATACGATTTGACTTGTGTGACTTTGTTATTAAAAGATGTTTCCGATGCTAATGACACTGTTAATAGTTGTTAAATGTAGGATGAACAATTTTTACACTTAAAAAGGAAAAAAAAAAATCGTTGAGAATGAGTGAAAAGTGTCTCAAACTTTTCCCCAACAGTCTAAGGTGCAAAATTCCTCTTTATGAGATTTTTGCATATATGATGTTTCAAAATCATAAAAAGGTGGAAAAAAAATGGAATTTGCAACCCATGTGATCTAATACGGATGGAATAAGTTCCTTGGTAGATATTGTAAGTTTCTAAAGAAATTAACACCATGATTTCAAAATCAATAATTATTCATATATTTCCTTAGTACATATATAATTATTAACCATCCATGTAGAATAAAGTGAGAAGACAAACGTATAGTATTTTTCAAAGTATTTTGTCAAAACGACTTTAGACTAAAACTTTTTATATTAAATAATATTAACGTAATTATGCTCAAAGGTATTTAAAATTGTTTGAGTATTCATGTTCCTTGTTTAACCTGAATTAGTTTATGGCTTAACGTTTACACTAAGCACAAAAATAAAGTAGTAATAGACTAAAGAGTGTATTACTTCTACAAAATTAATAACTAGGTGTGAGGTCTAGTCCTAAACTAAGAATATTAGCAAAATTTTATGGACAAAAAAAATCAATAAAATAACATTTATTGACAAAAAAAGTTATTGGTAAAATATAATTTACTGTAGAATTTTATAAATGAATTTTAGAATTTTAATTATAAATAGAGTTATCCTTCAATAATGGATCCATCGATAAAATTTGTTGGTAATTTTAGAATTTTTATTCACTACAAGAAAATGTCTTATTAGTCACCAATTTTAGTGATTAAAAGTTATTAGTCACTATAGTGACAAATTTAGATACCATTCTACAAAATTAAAATTTATTGGTTACTAAAATAGTCACTAATATAAATAAAAAAATTATAATTGGTTACTAAATTTGTCACTAATTAATTAGAGACCAATTTAGTAACTCAATTATTTTGGTAGCCAAAACTTAGGTAGCTAATTTTTAGTGACTAGTTTTCTTTGGTAGCCAAAACTATGGTAACTAATTTTAAAAACCAATTTAGTGACCAATTATACTTTTTTATTCATAATAGTAACTATTTTAGCAATCAATAACTTTTTTACGTTGTAAACTTGTATCTAAATTAGTAATTATAGTAACTAACAACTTTTGATCACTAAAATTGGTTACTAATGAAGCATTTTCTTATAGTGATTACTGATAGATATTTTTTGTTTCATCAGTAATTAAACACTGAAATTCCTGCTTCAGCTTTTATCATGTTGTAATAAAATATGTCAGTAATTAATTCTTTTAAAATTTGTCGGCAATTGAACATTTTTAAAATTCGTTAATTAATTGGATTTTTGAAAATCTGTCGATAACTGTAATTTTTAAAATGTGTCGATAAATTTGTTAGTAAGTTCGTGAGCAAAATGGGTGTCAATTTTATTACAAAAATCTAACGATATATTTGTTATAAATAACATGGAGATGAGTGAGAAGAAGAACAATAAGAAGAAGAAGGAGAATGAGGAGGAGACAGAGACAACGATGAAGGAGGAAAAGGTAGGAGGAGGAGCTAAAGGTGGTAGATGCAACAACGTCTATGGTAATGAACATGGTTGCAACGATTGCAACGGTGGCAGTGGCGACAGATGAGGAGGAGGAAAAAGAAGAAGAAGAAAGAAAAAGTGAATGAAGAAGACCAAATCACGATATTCATTGACAAATTTTGCCAATAGAAAAAAAAACAATTGTTGGTAATTATTGACAAATATTTGTCGATGGATAATTACCGATGTATTTGGGTCTCTAGTAATTATAGACAGATAATTGCTGACAAACTTTTGGTTGTTGATAATTATTGACATATCTCTTTTCGTCACTAAAACTAAACAATAAGCATTTTGCCGAAAAATTTGTTGTCATCAATAAATCATTGTTAGTTTTTCTTTATCGACGAATTTTGTTAATACCAACGAATTTTATCCATCAATAAATCTATTTTTTTAAGTGAAATGATGAGTTAATTAAAGTGTCACGCTATATATATCTTCATTAAGTGTCCTTAGGGTTATGTTCGCATGCACATATTTACTATTAGCAGGAATTGGTGACGATGGATATTCGGGTGAATTTGACGTTCGTATCTAATAATTTGCAAGCAAGGAAGAGTGATGATTTGCGGAAGAAGCTCGTGATACCATCTCGCCACTTTGGAGGGGATTTGTGGGTGACAAAGAAGATAAAGAAGAGGGAAACATATGTATCAAATTCCAATTTCTTCCTTTTCTCCACTTACCCAGTTCCCTTTATTAGGTATCATGTTCCAAGTGCTTGAATTTTTTACCCAAATCCGTGCTTCGTGTATCTCATTCCAACAGTTAAATATTTTATTTTTCACTTTAAATACATTATAATATTTTTTTTCAATTAATAAATATCTTTAATATTTGAATTTGTGAACTAAAAAATTCAAAATTAATTACAATTTATCTAATTATCATTTTATACTACATTTAACATCAAGGTCAATTTGGTAATCTTACTTTTTCATAAAATAAATTTTATTTTTTATTAGACACATCACTCAAATCTTACACAAACTTTCACAAAATTTACTCTCAAATTCACTCCACCATCACTTTCAAATCCCTTAAAAAAAATAACACAAACTTTACTCTCAAATCAATCCTCTTTCTCAAATCTTTCCACTCATAAAAACACACCCTAAGACTTCCTTAAATAAGAGTCTTTCACCCAAGTTACTTCACTCTTTAAAGCGAGTTAATGCTTCACTTGATCAAATACCATTGTGTTTCAAACCTATTTGGTTTCTCTCACTCAAGACCGCAAGAAGCACTTGAGTGAAATTTATTCCACTCACTTGAAAACAAGATAAAAGAAAAATAAAAAGTTGAGAGAAAATATATCTCCTCACCTAAAATTAAAATAAAAAAGTATATAATCATAATAAAATAATTAAATTAAAAAATAATAATAAAAGATTACATGAAAACAATTATAAGTATCTACACCGAAGCCAAAATTGAGAGAAAATATTTTAATAGTTTACACATAAACCATGAACTACATTCAAATTAGTTTATTTTAAGTTTTTTACATTCTATGAATGTAATTATTTCCCAAATATCTCTCTATTAGGGTGTTTGGTTTATACTAGCAAATAAAAGAGATTTTGTCGGGTTTTTATGAGAAATTCATATTCTTTAATGTTTAACATATGTGTAGTGTTAGGGTTTATGAGTGATAGAGATTGTAACTATGTTATATTGAAGTTATAATTCATAAATGAATTTTTGTTTCCTATTTATGATTTAATATAATAATTATTGTAATATTAATTGAATGGTTCACTTAGATACATTAGAGTATATTTTACTTTTCTAGACTAATTTCTAAAAATCAAATCTAATCTTAATTCATAAAATTTCAGTTTACATATATTCCCATTTTTTTTTGTCTGGGTGCACACTTGATTAGGATGGATATCCACTTTCATGTTATTTACTTGGGAATCAATGCTAAGATGATACCAAGTTTTGTGAAAACGAAAAATTAGACTTAGTGAATGATATTAATCGAATATCAAGAAATGTCATAAATTATTTATCTTTAATTAGACTTATTTGATACAAAAATAATCGCATATATTCTAATAATCAATCTTTAATTACACTACTATTTTACCATATTAATCACATACAACAACTCACTATTAATTAGATGCATAAGTAATTTATATTTTGCGTATATGATCATAAATGAATTGAATTATTATATAAAACGTTGATAGATATTTAATTTTAGAGTAATAGAAATGGTGGTAACTATGAATATGTGTTCGACGTGAGTCGTGACTCATACCGGTAGACAACATTTTAAATTCTTTTCACTTACAGAGGCGGATCTTCTCGGAGGTTTGGGATGCCTCAACTCTTTCAAACCAAATTTTAAAATTTTATAAATGTATATGAAATTTAAATTAGGTAGATTTTTTATTTTTTTAATAAAATAAATTATTTAATGTTAATAAACCTAAATTTAAATATAACAAAAATATTTTTTATTTATTTTCTTCGTCTCTTAGTTTATTTACCGTTTTTTTATTTTTATTTTTTTATATGTCTTTTCTTTCTTTTAAAGAAAAAAGAAAGTTAAACATAAATTAATTATTTTTACTTTAATTTATCATATGTTTGATTGTATTTTGAAGAAAAAAAATAATTTTTTTATTTTATTTAATAAACTCATTATTTTTCCTCTAGTTTATCACATGTTAAGTTGAATTTTGAAGAAAAAAAAATTTATTTTTCTTTTGCTTGATATTAAAATATAAGTTATGTATTTTCTTTTACCTTATTAATCTTTTGTATAGTATTTTTTTATAAACATACAATAAAACAAAAAGGTTAATTATCGTATATTTTATTTTTAGTAATTTCGTACATGATTATCTAATTAGATTTCGATAGCTTATTTTTTTAGTCTTGATTTTTTTTAAATAGATATATTTATAAAGTATAAAATAATAGTTTAATTTTTTAAAAGTGATAAAAGACAAGATACATGTTGTGAAGATGAAAACAAAAAAAAAAAAAATCGATCTTTTCACCTATGATCAAGGAGACATAATCCTTCCAAATGTTTTTATATTTATATAATTTAATATACATCTTTAAATATATTTTTTAAAACTTTAATATGTTTAATATATTTTATGTATTTTATATTCTAATTTTTTTATATATCTATATCTATATATAAAAAAAATCTTTTTTTTTTGTCTACATCTATTTCTCAATTTTACCTTTTAAATATTTTTTAAATAAAAATAATTATTTTATTAATATTATCTCTTAAAGATCATTTTTTTAATTTAAACGTTTTTATTTGATTATATTTTTAAACTTAAACATTATACATTAGAATTAATTATAGTAAAATTATAAAAAATATTTATATTTAATTTTATAATTATAATAATAACAATAATTATAATCTTATTATTTTTTATCACCATCTAAAAGTAAATACAATATCTTTACTAGTTTATATACAAAATTTGGGATTTGGTTCTTATATTTGTTCAAAAATATTAAATTGGTCCTCAAATTTTATTTAGTCTCAATTTGGTCCATAATTTTTAAAAAAATGATGCAATTTGATCATTTCTTTTATTAAATTTCTTGAATTGGATCAATGTTTTTTTATCAAAATTGAATATGTGAATAAGGATGATTTGTTTTGCTGGTGTAATTGACATAATCCTAATGTTAATTTTGATGAAAAAACATTACTCCAATTCAAAAAATTTAACGAAAATGATTGGATTCCATCAATTTTAAAAGAATTAGTTCAATTTGAGACTTCAAAAAACTAGAGAACTAACTTAATATTTTTTTAAAAAAATAATTTAACTAAAATTTTGATACTCAAAATATTGGTCGAAAATCCACTGCGGCTTAAAATATTATTTTTTTATATTAATTATGTTCATAAATGAAGAAAACATACTCCGTATGTTTGACAGTGTAACAAAAGTAACAAAAGTGTATATTTAATGCATTAAATCCGTTAGCACTTTTCAATATTGATTAAGGAATCAATGTAAAATCTGTACTACCACCTATATATAGAATAGTGTCAGGGCATTCATTGAGTGACACTGTTCTCATATAGCAAATAAAATCAATACCTGCAGCAACAAAAATAGTACTTTCTTTGCTTTATCTAACAAAAATACTATTCTTTGAAAATATCTAAAAAGAATTATTTAGGACTCTTAATGAAGCAATATATTTTAAGATAAACAAAATAAGACACGAAAAAAAGGACAGGTGATTTGTGTCCAATAAAAACACATTTCTACCGGACAAAAGAGAGAATAAAAATAAGCATAGATTCGTCCACTTATCAGTTCCAATTATATTCTTCATCACGATATTCCTAAATCTTAATAATGGTTGACAATCTCAAATTCATTATAAAAAATATATATCAATCACCTTAGAAGTTTTATTCCTAAATTATTATGAAAAATTGTGTTTAATTCCTAAATTAAACTATAAATCATTTCATCTCTGAACTTTAATAAAAGTATATAAACATTTTCTACAAAGGTACGACATATATAGAATATTTATCATGTGAAAAATAAAATTCTATTGTAAATTATTATATAATTTATAATTTAATTTTAGAACGGAACGCAATTTTTTTATAATAGTTTTATAAAAAAAATATATTTAATCTTACATTTATAAATGGAATCAATTCCCAGTTGTAAAAATAAGTTAAGTTAAAATTACTTTCGATTAATAATACCAAGCACATGATATATATAATTGCATGTGCTTATCTAAATATCTAAATGCCTTGTTTCTTGAAATCTTGTTATATATAAATGGAGAAGCATCCTTGCTCCTCGCAACATGTATAACATGTTTGGGTGGAGACCTCGGAAAAAGAAACTTCCTAATGTTTTGTCGGTAAGTACCAATTTTTTTTTTCAGTGCAATGCATGAATACTCTAAAACAAAAGAATTCATGTATTCGGTTCAACCTATTTGTTGCAGATAGTTGAACTTAAGGTGCATATGGATTGCCAAGGATGTGAAGAAAGAATTAGAAGGGCAATCTCCAAATTGAATGGCAAGACCTCAACCCTGCACACATTAATTAATTGCCCTTTATTTTATTTTATCTTAATCTGTGGGATGCAACAAAACACATAAAAACTCACTCAATTATCTTTAAGAAATGATTCATGTACACACATAAAAAATCAACACTTCTCACATAAATGATAGAATTATAAGTTATATGATGTGGTTAATAAGAGTAAATATTGGCCATTATCTTTTACCTTCTCACACACCCTAAAATCTTCATTTTTCTATATGGTGGACAAAAAACAAGTTTCTTTTTCTTTTTTTCTTATACCATGAATGAAGTGTTAGAAAAAACATGATTGTAACAAGTTTAGGAACTTAGTGAATTGTAGGGTTGATGAGTGTGTGAGATTTGGCATGCAGGAGTTGATAGCTTGGACATAGACATGGATCAACAGAAGGTAACAGTAAGAGGGTATGTGGAGAAAGGGAAGGTGTTAAGGATTGTAAGAAGAACAGGAAGAAGAGCAGAATATTGGCCATTCCCTTATGACAGTGAATACTACCCTTATGCCTCTCAATACTTGGATGAGTCCACTTTCTCTACTACCTATAATTACTACAGACATGGCTACAATGAGAGTGTTTATGGCTATTTTCCTGATCAAGCATATTCCACTGTTCAGGATGAAACCGTCTTTCTCTTTAGTGATGATAATGTTCATGCTCCCTGTGCCATCATGTGAATCATTATTTAACTGAGTCTCCTGATATAATCAGAATTAATAAAGTTGTATGAGTTTGATGATATATATATATATATATATATAATTGGCTTTCAACCAATATTTGCTATATATTTAAATTTACTTTTTGTATTTTTTTTAGTCATGTCAATAGATAAACTGTGAATTTCTAAACCATAAAGAACAATTGAATATGTAAAAGGATTGAACTTCTTTTTGGATTTTTCTTTTGAACATAATAATGGTCTTGTCATTAAGTATCCATGTTCAAAGTATGATTTTAAAAAATGACAAACTAGGGATCCTTATGAAGAACACTTAACATGTAGAGTTTTCCTAAAAACTATAAAAAATAGCATTTCCATGGTGAAAGACCAAGTGTAAGCGAATCCTTTGCTGCTTACAAGCGCAAATGAGGTTGAAGATCTTTTGGAATCTCAAAATCCAATGGAAAATATGTTGAATGATGTCTTTGGGTTTGTGGAGCATGGTGTTAATAATTTTGACGGGGCTATTTAAATAATGATGTGCAAAAATAATATGGTGCATGATGAAGGAAATGCAAATTTTGACGCTCTTTTAAAGGATAATGACCAACCATTATATGAAGGTTGCACAAAGTATTTGAAGCTATCATTCATGCTAAAGTTGAATCATATTAAATGCATGTATAGAATGAGTAACAAGGCAATGAGAATGATTCTAGGCTTGCTAAAGGACACATTTGAACATGCTAAGTTTTCCAACTCCTCCTGTGAGGCCAAGAATGCTATTAACAAACTTGGTCTTAATTATATCAAAATACCAGCTTAGCCAAAAGATTGCATGCTATATTGGGGTGAAGAGAATGGAGACGTAGAAGAATGTAAAAGGTGTAATACGTCTAAATGCAAAGATAAAAATAAGAAGCAATATGCAAAGATCTTGCATTATTTTACATTAAAGTCGAGATTTCAAAGATTGTTTATGTGTTCTAAGAAAATTGATTCAATGACATGGCATGTATCCAAAAATAACTAAGACGAATTAATGAGGCATCCGAGAGATTCTGAGGCTTGGAAAACATTTAATCTATTGCATCCAGAATTTGTAGATGATCCTTGGAATGTACGATTAGGGTTAGCTACTGATGGTTTAAACCTTTTTGGAAACATAAGTACAAGTCACAATATATGGCAGTGGTCCTCATACCATACAATCGCCCTCCTTGGAAGTGTATGAAGCAAACCTCCTTTATCCTCTCTATGATAATTCTTGGTAAACAAATGGCAGGAATGACATTGATGTCCACTTAGAACCACTCATCAAAGAATTTGACTATTCAAAAACATTTGACATTCGAAAAAAGAAATGTTTACACTACGAGCGGTTTTGATGTGGACAATTAGTGACTTCCCTGAGCTAGGAATTAAGCTGGATGGAACACACACTGGTCTTGCTTCCTTTACTTGTAACTTTAATACCGACTTTTGTTGGTTGTACAGAGGCAAATTTATTTTTATGGGACACCATCGATTTTTACCAAAAGACCATAAATTTAGGTTGAGTCGAACACTTTTAAGTGGAAGAACTAAATTAAGGGATACACCAAGTTCTTTGTCAGGGTCAGACATATTTAAACAAGTTGAGGGTCTGAATGTTACATTTGGGAAACCATTAGAAATTACAAATGCAAGTAAGAGGGCTTGAGGAAACAATGTTGATGTTGTTGAAGCAAATCAATGGAGAAAGAGAAGTATATTTTTTGACCTTCCTTATTGGGAGATCAATTTGTTACGCCATCGCCTAGATGTCATGCATATTGAGAAGAATGTATGTGATAATGTTTTTGTACACTTTCCTTAATGATCCTAAGAAATCAAAAGATAATCTTGAAGCTCGAAAGGTTCTTAAAGAAATGGGTATAAGGAAGGAACTTTGGGCAGATGATAAAGGAAGATTTAGGCCATCTATTTTTTTCATTGTCAAAAGCAAAGAAAAAGACACTTTTGCAAACATTGAAAAATGTTAAAATGCTAGAAGGATACTCAAGTAATATTTCAAGGTGTATTGACGTGAAAAATGGAAAGATTTTTGGCCTCAAAAACATGATTTTCATATTCTTATGGAACAATTACTACCTATTGCCATATGTAATGTTTTACCAAACAATGTGACTACAGTGATAGTAGAGCTATGTTTCTTTTTTCGACAATTATGTGGCAAACCTTTAAGTCAGTTAGATCTTGATAAGCTTGAGTCTCCCATGATTCAAACTCTTTGCCAGTTGGAAATGTTATTTCCTTCTACCTTTTTTACAATCATGGTTCATGTTTATCAACTTGAGAAGTTTTGTGAGAATACCTTTCACTTGCATTACAATACAACACATTAGTATAGTCTTACTTAGTACATTTTCTATGGAATAGTTCTAGGTTTTGGTATTTCTCTAGGATTTCTTGCCTATCTTAGACTACAAAGTTAGGAAAGACACTTAAGATTTTTAGTGCATTTGTATTCTGAACTAGGTTCTATCCAACTTAAGCCATTTGTATTATTCTTTCAATCATGTTACTTTCTTATCCTATTACTACCAAGTTGGTCTGAAAGACACTCTCCATGAGCAAGCATAACGTTAGGTGCGAAGGGGAGTCCAACAATAGAGTAGCACAATCAAAATTCAAAATTCATTCATATTAGCATTCTCAATACAAAATGCAAAGACAAGAAATAAAACACCACAACCCACCCACTCAAAACCACATAATAGAGTAAACAAAATTTCCATCCCTTCAATTTGTCAAAATCCAAAATCAAAGGACAACACAAATGGATTTGCGTTCTACCTAGAACACCAATCGAGTTTAGGATTCAAATGGGTTTTTTACCTTAACCTTGGGAAGCCTCGCTTGAGGATAGAAGATGTAGTGATGGTTGTGGGATGACACAATAGTGGCAGTGGGATGACCTAGTGGTGGTCGCAAGATGACGCGATGGTGCGAGTTGCTAATGAGTTGCTAATGTCAACAAGTTACTCAATTGGAGGTTACTCTAGCGGCAACCAATGCGGAGTAGCCAAGAGCAGTGGAGGCTAGTGTTTTGACAAATAGGATGGAGATGGAGGCATGTGAGGTGTCTCTCTATGTGGGTGTGGAGGGCGAAGAACTGAGGAATGACAAATGTGTGGGTGGTTGAGAGCTAACGAATAAGGAGAACTTTTTCTTTGTAAGGGGGTGCATGTGTGGGGTACGAAGGAGTGAGGAAAATTCTTGTTCTTCTCGTTGGTGAGCATTAGGGAAAAAAATTGAGAGTGTAAGTGCAAGACATGTGGATTTTAAGTTTTAATTTTTAATAATTATGTTTTTTTCCAAATTTTTATGTAAAATTAGTAGGTAAATTTTCTTTTATTTACTACGGATCTTATGTTATTACCTATGAAAAAATTCGTATGTAACTCAATTTTTAATATCCGTAGGTAAAATCCATATGTAATGCATAATTTACCAACAGATCCAAATCTGTATGTACTTATTTGTAGATGAATCACAATTTTCTTGTAGTGCGACTTGGTGAAGGTGTTTTTCCACCAATTTGGAGTTCAGCAATGGAATTCTTACGTCCTACATGAGGGGTGTGCATATGGAGGTCTCCAAGAAAGCTTGGAAATATATGGTTAGGCTAAAGCAAAGATGTGTACAAGTAAGGAGGGGAGATACATGTGCTATGGAGGAGTTCGAAAAGGTTCAATACTATGGTCATTATCTTAGAAGGCCTGAAGATAAAATCAAAAATTTTCATGTTGGTGGACTCAAGGTAGATGAAAGGCTGCTTGTCATGATTGTTACCACAATCATGGTACCCCATGGAAGCAATCATTCAACCTTGAATGGGGTTGATTTGATTATCATGTATTGCATTCAGAATGACATCCAATAGAATTAGACTTTTGTGATTCGTGATCATATGATGAAAGACAAAAGAATCACTGATTTCAAGCTTCCATATGTGGTATTATCTAAGTTTATTGAGTATTTTGGTATGGATGTGGAAGACGAACTTGAGGAGTCAACTTAAACTTTGAACTGTGTTTTCTACCTCAATCTACATAAGACGGGATTTTCTAAGGTCAAGAATGTCTAGACCACCAGAGGAGATAAAGGTGCAATAGTTGGGAAAAATGATAATGAAGTTGGCCCAAGTGGATTAACCCAATGGGATAATGAAAATGTTGTAGAACCAATGGACTTGGTTCCTTACAATCCTCTAGAAGACAGAGACCCTATTTAGTCTCACTTTGAAAGGTTGTTTCTCGATCAACTGCATGAGCTCAATGCTACCCAAGATGAGCACCACAATTTCTACAATGCAAGGTTCCAAGATTTGGATGACCATATCCATGGTGTTCATGATCTGCCAGCCACGTCCTACAATAGAGACAATTCTCAAGATGACTGGTTGGTTTGGCTTTAGGATCATGCATTGCATATTGTTGTTGCATTTCTTCTTTTCATGAATTATGCAGTTTTTCAGTTAGCTGTTTTAAAATTTTACTTAGTTATTTGTATTAGTTTTTAATATTTCTTTCTGTTTTTGCTTTTGCTTGATTGCATTTCATCCTATAATGAATGAAACTTTGGTATTTTTGTTTCAGTATATACTTTACTTCTATTTGATGAATCCAAAGGGGGAGAAAAATTAAGGAATTGAAAAATTAAGGAATTAGGGGAGAAAAATTAATGAACCAAATATGATGACAAACCATACTAGTGATAGGTGGAGTATATGTATATGTGTTTGTTTGTTATCCTCCATGCCCTATTTTTTTCATATATTTCAGAATCACAAGCTTGATAATAATGGAAGGCTTTTTCAACAAAATGGATGTTGTTCATCAATTCAATGGATATTGGCTTCATCAAATTAGGGAAAGATTGTTAACACAAATGACTTTGATGTATAGAGATTTGATGAAGATATTGCATAGAGACTTGCTGAGGTTAGGAAGGATTGATGGAGATTGATGAACACTTGATAAAGTGATGAAGACTTAAAGAAATGGAGTGTTGATTAAGATTGAAGTGTGTTTAATCTGGCTAACACGTGAAGAACTTGAAGCTTGAAGATTATTTGACATAGAATAGGTGTTTTGTGTTTGGTTGTAGCCTTTTAGTCTGTTAAAAGGGTTTTTTAACAGGTTAATTGGCTTGTTATAATTCTAGTATTAACATATTCAATCAGGTGAATTATCATTCAATCAGTTGATTTCACTTAAGTCAACTGAAATCAACAGATTGAATAGACAAATCAACCTATTGAATATGTTAACTAGCCCCTATAAAGCCTGTTTTTAGAGAGGTCAGTGATAGATTCATTTCTAGAGAAAAATCAATGTGAAATCTCTGAAAAACTTGTCCTCTCTATATTACATAGTGTTGCAAACGTTAGTGAATTGCTTCTTGGAGTCTTGGAGCCTTGTTAGCTTCGTATGGGTGCCTTGAAGAAAACTTTTGGTTGGCTAGGGAGAGCCACTACCAAGGTTTGGTCTTTCTTTGGTATTTGGGTTTTATCTGGTGTGATTCCAGATCTACAAATAAAAGACAATGGGTAATATAGTAATTTTGATAATATCTTCTTTTCTTATTATGTAATAAATTAGTCAATATACAATTTTTTGTTTTTTGTTTTTTTCCTTTTATAATTAGTCACTATCCAATTATTTTTCCAATAAAAAAGTTTACCGGATTATTTTTTTCAATAAACAAGTTTTACCGGTATTTAGAATAGAAAAATGCATGGCCTATTAGCTCAGTTGGTTAGAGCGTTGTGCTAATAACGCGAAGGTCACAGGTTCGAGACCTGTATAGGCCATTTGGTTGTGTATAAATCCAATTATTTTTCCAATAAAATATGTTAAAGACCAATTTCCTAATTAGATACCAATTATTTTGGTAGTCAAAATCTTGGTAGCTAATGTTAGTGACCAATTTATAAATCAATTCATAATGTAAACTATTTTAATTATCAATTTAGAGACAAATTATAATTTTTTGGAATTATTTTAGTTGTGAATATTTTTTAGTTTTTAAATTGGTACCTAAATTGGACATTATATAGTGACTAATTATTTTTTGTCACTAAAATAGGTCATTATTCAAAGATTTTCTTGAAGTGTACTACAAATTTATAAATTAGATACTTCATTGATAAGTATCGTAAAATATCTTAAAGTATCGGATACGGATACGTGTCAGACACAGATACTTGACTCAAGTTAAAGTATCGGTGCATCATAGTCTACAAGTGAGAGTCTTGTTGTGCTGAATTAGATTCTTGTGGGATTCAAGAGTCTTGGAGTGGTTTTTGGGTTTTCAAAAGTGTAATCTTGTAAGGATTTTGTAAAAATTTTGATATAGTGGAAAGTCAAGTTAAGGTTGCCTTAAGTAACAGGATGTAGCTATATTATGAGTGAACCAATTTAAAAATCTTTGTACACTGGTTTGATTCTTCTTCTCCTAATTGATCTTGGATAAAATCTTCAAGAAAATCATTTTAATCAATCTTTTTGCATAATCTTTAACGTAATTTGTTGTTAAAATGTTGCTTATATTATCAATTGGAATTAATCTTGTTTGACATTTTGATCAGATTTTAGTGTTAATTGCATTTTCTGCATAATTTATCCAGTTTTTCAACCTGTTGATCTTGTTTCTTAATTTGATGAATTATATTGATCTCATTGTGTGCTTCTTTGTTAAGTGATTTCAGTCTGTTGATTATTTTTTTTAACCAGTTAAAATGTATGTTCTAGGTGTGATAGATTGCTAGAAACTTAGCCAATTGAATTCAAACAAGAGATTTTTAAAAGTCTAAAATTGAGCCTACTTTTCAGAAAGAGTCAATTCAACACCCCCTGGTTCTTTGGTAAGAACATCTTTTACATCTTTCAAGGAGTGTTGAATGAAATTTACCTATGTATGTCTTGAGTAAGAACCCAATTATGCCAATGACACAAAGTTTTAGGAGAAGTTTCAGCTTAATAGTGAAGAGAGATTTACTACATATGAAAAAACTTGTAGAAACAAAAATACGTCTATACATTGTTTTATGTTTTTTTCTAATTGGGAATGACTTTGTTTAGTGGATAAACACAATTATTGTCTCTACATTATCGAATATATAGTAGGTGAATATGCTAAATTACAATCTTCTCGTCTTCTTTTCTATGTTTGTTCTCTTGTATGAGAGTTGGGACAATCCTATTGTCCCTATTCATTATATTTCTTTTTATTGATAAAAAAATCATAAGTTATATATACAGATGACAACGGGTTGTGTCGGACACGAATAGTATCTACCCGCTATTTGATCCACATGTAAAATTGTACTCGTTACCTACTGCATTACTCATTGGATACCGACATGAAAAACCTGTGGATTTTTTTTCAGCTTGCAGGTACCCATTCACCAGTGCAGTAAGGGCTTTTTGCCCCAGTTATTTTCCTCATTTTGCCTCGGGTCTAGAACCGAAGCATATTGGGGTGAGGCCAAAAGGTACCCCCTTTTGGCCTCGGTTGTTACCCGAAGCCATAGAGTCCCTTTTATGCCTCAGTTCTAAATGAACCGGAGCCATAGGGTTCCTTTTCTGCCTCGGGTCCACGAGAACCGAAGCCATATGGTAAAAATATTTTTTTTAATTAAATTTTTTGCGGCACAGCACGCTCCTCTGTTCATCATCATCAATCGTTTTCTCCTTGTCCTCCCTTCTCACAACACAATCAGGATGATTACCATTCATTTCTTTAGCTGCCGCAAACCAATTCCTCCAGTTATCACCACCTTCCCGCAACACTCTCATTCGTAGAACCACCACCTCAACATCACAACAATTCCAACCTGCAAACAAAACATACAAGCAAAACACCAGAATCACAATTCCATCCCTGCAATACAACATCACACCGGATCAGAACCCCCGTCCCAGCACAAAGCTCTCACGTTTCATCTTCCCCAATCGTTCACACCCAAGAACAAATTAGAAATAGAGAAACAGAGAAGAAAGAAAATCGCCGGAGACGAAGCCATCGACGAACCACCACTAGCATTACGATCAACGAACGACTATCGCAGCGATGAATGCGAACCATTGTCGCAGCGATGAACACAAACCACCACTGCAAGCCATCATCGGCGCCGCTGCGACGAACAACGAAAAGACTGGAAGAGCTCACCAGGAACCATGAACGCGAGAACGATTTCTTCGTCTCAGCGACGACGATCTGGATCCGCGATTGGGGCTCGCGATTTTGGTCCTCAGGTTCGATCAGGTCCAATGACGGTGGCTTTCTACAGCGGCGGAGATCTCAACGGTGGTTCCTCTAGTGGAGCGCCATGGCGATCTTGCGAAAGGTGCTGCCATGGTGGATCACATCGCCGCGTTGCAGATCTGGTGCCCTGTTTTCGCGTCGCAGTGGTGGCCGGTGTTGTTGCTAGAGTTCATCACCGGTCAGAATGGGTGCGGCATAGATGGGTGGTGATGTTTGCTTTGTTCATGCGTGAGGTGAAAGGGAGAGGGGATCCAGGAGACTAGCGAGATGCAGAGAGAGATGGAGAAGATGCAACGGCGCGCCAGGAAGAAGTAGAGGAGTTCGCGTTTTTGTGCCCTAATTAAACTATATGGCCTCGGTTCAATTAATAACCGAGGCATATAGCCCTATTTGGCCCCGGTTCAGTGCCACCCGAGGCCAAAGACGTAACGGCTAGTGGCATTTTTGAAATTTTTAGCCACGTTTTTGGCTGCGGGTCTGTTCAATCGAAGCATATAAGCACCTTTTGGCACCGGTTTTTTTTTAACCGAAGCCTATAACCCTTTTTGGCTTTGGGTTTTTCTTGAACCGTGGCATATAAGTTGCCTGAAATTGCAAAAATGCCACCGCGCCGTTATATGTTTCGGTTCCTTGCCAACCGAGACCTATAAGGCGAGGTAAAAATGCAATTCTGCACTAATGATTGAACACTTGCAAATATTTTTAAAAAAATCATAAGCTTTTAAATTAGATCCAAATTAAATTGGAAAGAAAAAAAAAAGTGGTGCAAAACAAATAAACATTGGTATAATGAGTAAATAAGTGCCTAACATATAAATGAAAAGTGGTGTAGAGATTAAAACAGGGATGCTCCAAGTAAAAACTTGCCCAGACCCAATTTTCTCCTATTCTCTCGCAAACAAAAGCCACTACGGTTTCCCTTCCACCTTCATCTCTGCAAGCCACCACGATTGCAATAGCATGTTCTGCCGTCGTACGCCCCACAGCCGGCGAGAAACGCCGTTGGAAACGTTGGTCACCACTAGAGGAGTCGGTGGTGAGAGCCAAACAACACAGCGATCATTGCAATGACCCTCTGCCCGCCAACCGCTCCCACAATTCATCTTCTTCGTCATTTCTCACGAGCGAGAGAGAAGCCTCACCGTCCCTCTACGCCATGTTTGAAACCTCAAAGTGAAAATCACCGTGAGCCACCATCTCTCATCGTAATATCGGAACTTTGCAAACTCCTCAATCGGAACGTCAACACCTCAACTTCGAACTCAAAATCTATGTGATTCGAAACGCCAACGCCATCGTTTAATTTGCCCCAATTAATATTTCCAATACACTTTTATTTATTCTTAATAATCTCTACAACCGAATTAATTCTCCTTCATTGAATTACTTTGAAATGTTTGATCAAAATTGAATTAATAGTGACTAATCAAGTTAATTGTGATAAAAGGATATTTTTAATATGACTAATTTGATTGCTATAATTAGAGTTAGTTCATTAATAATTAATTTAATTATTATTATAAAATGGAAACTTCTATTGTAATTTATTCTGATTCAATTAAAATAACGTAATACAGATATTCCTAATTTAAATATAATTAAAAAAGGTAAACTGTATTGTAATTAATTTAATGTTTAAATATATATGTTTTGTTTTTCAAATTTAAGTTTTTAGTTTGTCTTCTAAAATTGACATATACTTTTTAGTTCCCGTATATCACAATCTATACTTTTAACCATTTTTCATAGTGTTGTTTGTAAGATTCACTTTATTTTCTATTTCTTTTCTGCCTTAAATCTTAAGGGCTTATTTTAATCAGATGGGCCTAAGGCTGACTCATTGAGTGCCAAGGTTCCCTAAAGTAGTCAAACTTCCATTCTGGTTTCACTTTCACGAAATAGTGTTCACTCCTCACCTTTTCTTCCCAACAGAGAGCTCTGCTAGGGTTTGGTCCCCTCTTTGTCAAGCTAGCGCTAAACTCAGCTCTACTTCTTGTAAGTTAACTCTCAGCTCATACTAATTCCTTTCTAAGTCTCCTTTTCGACTTTTCGCAAGAGGTCCACTATGGTAACCTAGATTCTTTTCTGTGTTGCTGTCCACTTCATAAATCTGCTCCTGGAGCTATTGGGTTCGTTGGCTTAAGGGTCAAAGTCCTATATTAGCCCGTTTCTAGGTAAGAGAAGTTAGGGCTTTGCGTTTTAAATCATATTTTAGCTGTTCTTGGTTATTTTTCGTGTCTTGGCATGCTTGGGTGAAGTCCTGATGGTATGAATATGAAATGTGCGATTAAAATGTTTAAACGACTGAACTGAGCACACGCGAACAATGGAGGGTTCTGGTTTTCTCGCCCAAGCGAGCATGTCTCGCATAGGCGAGATTAGTAGTAACTTGCCCTGGATGCCTACGCGAACTGTCGCTCAGGCAAGTAGCTCCTGTTTTTAGCGAGAGTCCATCTCGCTTAGGCGAGGAGGTCTCGCCTAAGTAAGAGGACATGAAGGCTAATGTTCCCATCTCTCGAGCCTCGCGTAGGCAAAAGGAGCTCGCCTGAGCGAGAAGCACCTCCCGCCTGAGCGAGAGTTGGGCGAGATAGCGCTTGGTTTATGTTTCTTTCTTTGTTTTTGGGTGTTTGTCACATGCTTGATTGGATTGTTATGTTAAAGCATGAGATGAATGAATATGCATGAGTAAGGGGAATTTTCGGTTGTGAATGATGCAGTTGGTATGATCTTAGTATGGAATATGGATGAATGGTTAGTCATATATGTGATCATGGATTGGGTGTTGTCGCAACCGGGATCGCGACGAGACGGCGAACCAAAAAAGAAAACAGGTTTGAAAAAAAAACTTGGAGTCGCCACCATAGTTATTCTGGAAAACTATGGAAAACCATAAAGATAAGACAAGTTTGCGAAAAACTAGATTTTGGATCCGGGAGTCGGTTACGCGTAGGGAAGGTGTTAGCACCCTATCGCGTCCGCCCGAGGGCGGTACCTTTAATTAAAAATGCAAAGTTGATGTTGTTTTCAAAATATTAATTTTCCCCAAAAATAATAAGACAAAGATGCTAAAGAGAAACAAAAATATTTTTTTATTTTTTGGGCCCGACAAGGATTGACCTTGGTCCTACGTATTCTCATTCAAAATGAGAAATCAGGGTTACGTAGTTCTTTAAAAAGATATTTGGAAAACTTAGTTGAGAAAAAGATTTAATTTTTTTTGGGAGGTAAACCTGACAAGGACTGGCCTTGCTCCTACGTATCTCACGGTGGAGAATCAAGGATCACGTAGTTCTTAAAAAGCTTGTTTGTTTGAAAATGTTGATATTTTTATATTTTGAAAATTTTGTATTTTTTTGGTATTTTTGAATTACTTGAAAATATGTGTCACACGACGCGAGCGGTCGGACAGACACTAAAAGAGAAAGAAAACATTTTTGGTATTTTAGAAAATAAGTGTCACACGGTGCGAGCGACCGGACAGACACAATAAAGTGAAAGAGAATATTTTTTATTTTTTAGATTTTATTTTTTTATTTTATTTTTTTGTGATTTTTAATAATTTTCAAATATTTTGTTTCTTTTAAAAATAAAAAAAATAAATAAATAAAAGGATGAAATTATTTAAAAAGGATGGTGCATGGATAACATGGGAGGTGCATAAAGTTAATGAGGTGTGTGTATTGAAAGATGGGGTTGTAGCGAGTAAAATATAAAACCAGTCTAAAATAGGAGTAAAAAATGTGTGCAGGGGTGCGGGATTAGTAATTGTGAGGGTGCGCAAGGAACAAAGGTTGGCCAGCCCAAAGAAACTCGCGGGTGTGTAGTTGATATTGGGGGTGCGCGAGAAAAACCACGCAGACCCAATTTTAACACACAAGAGGGTGAAAGTGTCAAAAAATGGTGGTGCAAGGAGTGAAAGTGGGCTAGAATGTGATTAACCTAAACCCTAGCAGCTCCTGGATCAAGAGGTAAGCCCTCTCTCTATCTCTCTCGACGACACCAAGACCCGCGCCAGCGCCCACTCACCACCTTCACTGTTGCATCACCACGCCACCGCACCATCACACGGCTAGCTTGCCAGCAGCGCCCGTTGACGCCGGAGACGTCGCCCTCGTTCTCGGCGGCTCAACGATTTGTTCTCGCGCATGCGTCGACTCCAACCCTGAAAGATCGTCACCTCGTCACCTCGCCACCATCGGCCACAGCCGTCGCGGGCGACACCGGTGTCCACCACGGTCGTTGGCGACGAGAGCCTATGCGACCTTCACTCTCCTTCCCCTCATGCGCAACTCGAACTGCTTCCGCGTGAACTCCAGGGGCACTGCCATTGGTGCGCGTACTCCGTTCAAGGCTCCGAATCGCTGGTGGCCTCACAGTCGGCGAGGGTTTCTACTCCCTATTCATCTCTCTGCTGTGATTGGTTGTGACTGGTTGGGAAAGATAGGAGAGTCCGGTGCTGTTCGGGATGTAACAGAACACGAAGAGTGGTGGTGAAGTGTCAGCTTGATTTTCTGATTACAAGTCAAAGGTGATGGTGTTTGTTGGTCATTGTGTGAGATGGGTTGGTTTGTGATGAGGTTGGGTTGCGGCGTGAAGGAGGTGATTGAAAGGTTGTGAATCTGCGGTTGAGCGTGTGGGTTTTGGTTTTTGGGTGTTTTGCTGAGTGTTGTATAACAGCGACTCGAGAATGATGAACGATGAAATCTGAGTTGGTAGCAGTGGGCGTATATGTTGTTTTTGGTTTTTATGCAGGTGAGTGATGAAAATGAACGAACAAGATGACAGTTGGGAGCGTGTATTGTTTGCAGGTTGAAAGTGATGGAAGAATGATGAAGAAAGATTGGTCTTGGATGAAGGTATGAATCTGTAGATGAAAGCCAAACTCATAGCTCATTCGTGTGCGAGAATATGAACGAGATGATGGTGAAAACAGGTCCTAGAAATGTTCACAGCTTTGGCTATTTCGTTGGATATGGAAAATGACGAGGACGAGTGCATGATGATGCTGGTTTTTTATTGAAGTTGTGTTGTGATAGATGAAGTTAGATACTTAAAGCATGTTTCGTTTCCTGGCACTTAACAAACGACGCAAGCACAACATACTATGAAACTCGACAAACCCAACAACATGCGCGCATCATTTCACACAAGCAAGCATTTCTCATTGAGGATGAAAAACACCAAGACAACATATTCATTGAATTATTCAAGATAGAGTTCTTACCTCTTGCAACCCCTACCAGAGTTGAGTTGGTGGCTTCAAGTCTTTTCTCTTTTCTCCCCTTGGCTCGCTTCCCCCTTGTGCCACGAAGTTTTTTTTCAAACGGTTCTCCTTTCTTTTTTTCTTCCAAAATCTTTTTTCCGCCCTATATGAACTGTATTTTTGAAATGGTATCTTCTCCCCCTGCGAGTGAGCTGCCCCTTGTGCCAGAGTCCCCTTTTTCAAATGGTTTGACCGTTGTTCTTACCATGCCAGTTTCCTCTTTCGCTCATATTCTGTGCTGGTTTTAGAAAAGGGTCAAAAGTGAGATGCAGGTTAGCTTCTGCCATTCCACCGGCGCTGCCACGCAGTGATACACCTCCCCACCATTTCCTTTCTCATGCCAAGTCTCAAAAGTGCAGAGAAGGCGTACCATTGACTTCCATTTTACTTTTTCTCATTTTTATTATTTTTACCCCTTTTTTTTTATATTTTTTCAAAAAGAATAAAACAAAATAAAATAAGAAAAGTAAACAAAAATATTAAAATTTAAATTAAAAGTTTAAAGATAAAATTAAATAAAATAAAAAGGATAAAATTAAATAAAATTAAATAAAAATTAAAAATGGGATGAAAGTAAAAGTAGGAATATATCTATATACAAATCAATGTTCACTTTTTTCTATTTTTCCCTTCTCCTAATTATTTTAAAAGAAAAAAATTTTTATTTTCTTATCCGGACGAAATTGGGTGTTGAGAGCTGCTCCTCTTTACTTAGATTTTACCGATAATATGAAAATTAACTTTTCATAATATCATAGTAAAAGATAAGTAAAGATAGAAACACTAATTTCGTTCGGGTTTTGACAAGGAAGAAGGTGAATAAAAACTGATTTAAAGAAATGTGAAGACCAATTCTAAGAAGAGGGCCAACATCCAGAAAAAGAAGTGGAGTCAACCAAGTCTTTTTTCAGAAAGAAAGAAATCACTGACCATTTTATCAGAGAGGGTCATGATGTCAAACAAACTTTTAAAATTTTGTCTTCTTCTCCTTTTTTTTCAAATTTTTTTTTGAAATTATGTTGTTGTTTTTTTTTTCTGAAAGTAAGAATTTTTCTTTTTCTCCTTTTTTTTCTATTTCGCTTCATCTTGAGAGTTTTTTATGTGCTTTCATGTTTTTAAACATTTTTTTTGGAATTTTATGTGTGAATTCGACCATTCCTAAGGAGAGGGTTTCTGTGTAAAGAAATCGATAACCATTGCCTTGCAGAGGGTCTCGATGTAAAGGAATCGATGACCAGTCCCACGGAGAGGGTCTCGATGCAATGTTGATTTGACCATTCCAAAGGAGCGGACCTACATCTGGAAGGATTCGATGACCATTACAAAGTAGAGGGTTTTGATCTGTCAGACGATTTAGCCAATCCTAAGGAGAAGGCATAGAAAACGATGACTACTCTCACGACGAGGGTCCCGATACGACACATTGGATTTGACCATTCCAAAGGAGGGGGTCTTGATGTAAAGAAATCGATGACCATTGCCTCGCAGAGGGCCTCAATGCAACCAAGAAATCAATGACCATTGCTTCGCAAAGGGCCTTGATGTGAAGGAATCGATGATCAGTCCCACGGAGAGGGTCTCGATGCAATGTTGATTTGACCATTCCAAAGGAGGGGGTCCTTTTCCGAAAGGAAAATCCTGAGGTTTGATTTTGATGTATCGACAAACATCACAGGAATGCTTAACATTGGCGAAACTTGTGCAAAACACTTGTCCTGACTGAACTTTTGAGTCCATTCTTGTAACATGATGAGATGCATGAATGCATGGATAAAATTCATGTGAAGCTTTTTTTTTTTATTTTTTTATGTGATGATGTAAAATGATGAGATGGATGTATGGGTAATATTCATGTGAAGC
>Ga0214545_1003283_pt1 | contig 30976 bp, 17 predicted proteins | sample CNSS4metaG_FD_160064 | JGI IMG/M metagenome (GOLD analysis project Ga0214545, IMG submission 160064) | Root nodule microbial communities from cowpea collected in UCLA plant growth center, Los Angeles, California, USA - CNSS4 | ecosystem: Host-associated > Plants > Roots > Nodule | place: USA...
TATATTATATATATATGTGTATATATATATATATATATATATATATATATATATAAAAGTATATTTTATTTATATGTATATATACTATATTATATTATATTATATTATATTTTATTTTATTTTATGTGTAAATATATTATTTATTTATATATATTTTTTAGATTATTTAATAAATTATAAATAGTTTAGTAATTTAAGCGGGGACGGGTATTTGGGCGGTTATATATATATCCTCATCCCCATCCCCATCCCTAGTTGAAAATTTCGGGTATTACCCATACCCATACCCAGTCAAAGCGGGGATTCTCCGTCAAAACGGGGACGGGTTCGGGTGATACCCACGGGCACGGGTTTATTTGCCATCTCTACTCCCAATTTACACTAAGAGTTAATGAAACAAAAACATATTTAACCATATTCATTTTATATTAACATGCTTTTAAAGTAATTACAAAGTATTATTTTTTTTATATACCATCTTTTAATAGTACTTATAAATTCAAAATATTTTATAATATTAAAAATAATATTTAACATTTTTAAAATTTTATATTAATGTTATTAAATATAAAATATAGTAAAACTCTGGCCAGAATATACTCACGGTAACCGATTTCCAACACGAAAAAAAAAAAAAAAACTATTTCAACATTTCAATTGGTAATTGATAAGAGAGGCACGGTTTCTGATCATATAAAAATTGTTTAGTGTTGTAAAAAAATTGGGAGTGGGTCTTAGGTTAATTGTTTTTAATAAGGTTTATTCTGAAAATAGTTAAAAGAGTTGATAATGTGTTTGCTTAAAAGTTCATTTGAGAATTAATTATTCCCTCATGTTTAAACTAAAATACGTTTACGTTCTTTTTACAAAGATTAAAATGGTAATAAATACCTTTTTCTTGTAAAAAATAATAAACAAATATAATAATTATAGCAAATTATATTTATTCACTTTTGAGAAATTAAAAGCGCACTGTACTAAAAACCATCAAATTAATTATGAATTTAGATGTAAAATTAAATTAAATTTCATTTTTTCTAAAATCCTAAATATGACATAATGTATTTATTTTCTTATGTTATGTCACTTATTATTTTAAAATAGAATCAAAACTAATTAAGGCAAGGAACCCATTAAGCAAGGAACCATTCATGAAGAAACATGTAGGCCCGGAACTATTAAATACCTAAAATATCTAACTTTGTTTCTTTTTTTCTTTTATATAAATATTGTTGTTTCTTCAAATTTGTTTATAGAGATGATATTTAAATAATGTTTCATTCGTTAGCTTATAATTCATTTTTTTCTTAAATAGTCATCACCTTTTGTTAATTGAATCATGAGACATACATACCTAAATTATACTAATTATTTTATTATTTCAAATATTACGTCATTTAAGTAATATATATTAATAAAGAAAGATAAGAGGGTATAATGCAAACATCTTTTAAGGAAAAAAAATTATTCTTTTGATTAGATCTGTGTTATTTTTTGTCATGCAAAGCAAAGAAAACCCTATATGTACCCAAGCCATCTTTTTTAAGTAGAAAAAAAGAGTTAGCGTATCTTTTTACAAGATATTCTCAACACTAAAGTGGTTTGTTAAGAAATAACAATCACATGATTTAACCATGCATCACACACGCTTTAGGTGACATTGGTTTTGATCATTCATGTAAAAATAGTGTGTGGTTCCTTCCTTTTCCTTCAAGATCTTGCATCCTTTGGTGACATGGATTTGCCAACTTTTCAGATGAGACTCTTGCTTTGAAGATTTATGGATCCAAGTTCCAACCATTGACACATAAATGAAGGTAGGTTGGTGTGAGAGAGAGAGAGAAAGAAAAGAAGAAGAAGCAAAAGGCAAAAGCACAAGAAGAGATATAAATAAGGGGGGACCATGTCATAAAGTTGGAGAGAGAAAGCAAAGGCTCACCCCACCCTGAAAGTAACACCTTACGTTACTGAACTCTGAGCCAAAACCAAAGCCACCTTCTTCAGCCAATTTCCCACACATAATAATGGGAAAAGTACAAAAACTAGCTCCTTCAAGCAAATCTGCTGGAGACCACATGCTGAGGTTAAAGCCTTAAAAGGTTAAAGAATCATATCATAGTTAAGAATAAAGGCTTCCCTCATATACAAGAATCTTTCTTTTGCTTCTGCCACACAAAGAAAGAAAGAAGAAAAAACCATTTTCTTTCGACCAAAAACACAAGCAGAGGAAATAAATTTGTCAGTTCATTTATTATGACTGATAACCTTGTGAGTGAGTTTTGGTCTTTTTCATTTGTTTTCATATACCAGTTCTTGTCACTACTGCATTGTCCTGGTCTGAGAAGTGAAAAGCTGACCCTTTGAGAAATGGTTTCCTGTTTCCAGGATTTACTTGTATTTGGAGATTTACTTCTGGATTGCATGGTTGAAAAAGTTTTGGATTTTGTTCAATTGGGTGGCCTCTGCAACTTCTGAAGGCATACAAGTTTTTGTTTTCTCCTCTCTTCCCAATTTTTCATCCCTCTGAGTATTTTGCTTTTGGTTAGGACTCATTGATGTGTACTGTGTTCTCCAGCAGGTGAAGCTTTTTCTGCATGTTGAATTATGTCTAAGCTTTTCTGAAGTGGTTATACCTTTTGAGTTTGCGTGAAACAGTGTTTTTCTTTGAGAATTTGCCTTCAGGGTTCATGCATTCAATAGATGGAAAAAATTGATTATTTTAATTCAGTAGATTCTTGCTTTTGTTTTTGTCTATATTATTTATATTAACACGCATTGTTGAATTTGCAGGGTTTATGCATGTACCCCCAAAGCTTCAATTTTGAGAGAATTTCAATCTATTTGAGAATATAACCAAAACTTCTCATATCACTACATGACTTGTGTCTAATGGCAAATATACACCATCCCTCAGTGTTTTTGGTGTTACTTACTTTTGTTCTTTCTATCTGTTACTCAGAGCAATTACAATCTTCTCACTCTCAGACTCTTCTCAGAATTCAGCAGCAATTGAACTTTCCTGCTGCTTTGAGCAACTGGAACAACGACACAGATTTTTGCAGCACAGATTCAAACTCTTCCCTCTCTGTAGTGTGCTATGAAGACACCATAACACAGCTTCACATAATAGGTGAAAGAAGAGATTCACCTCTCCCAAGAAATTTCTCAATAAACTCCTTTGTCACAACACTAGTAAGGCTTCCCAGTTTGAAAGTCCTCACATTGGTTTCTCTGGGTATTTGGGGTCCTTTGCCTAGTAAGATAGCTCGTTTGTCATCCCTGGAAATAGTTAACATGAGTTCCAATTTTCTCTATGGCTCCATTCCTCAGGAACTTTCTTCACTGAAAAATCTCCAAACACTCATTTTTGACAACAACATGCTGGCTGAAACATTTCCTCCTTGGCTTGATTCACTTCCAGCCTTAACTGTGCTAAGTTTGAAGAATAACATGCTCAATGGATCTCTACCGAATTCCCTTGGCAATGTGGAGAATCTGAGAGCTCTTTCACTTTCTCATAATCACTTGTATGGGGTGCTCCCTGATTTCAGTCGTTTGAAGAATCTTCAAGTGCTTGAATTGGATGATAATGCCTTTGGACCTGAGTTTCCTCAACTTGGTAACAAGTTGGTTACACTAGTGCTAAGAAACAATAGATTCAGGGATGGTATTCCTGCTGAATTGATCTCATACTATCAGCTAGAACATTTGGATATATCATCAAATTCATTTGTGGGGCCATTTCAACCAGCATTGTTGTCACTTCCTTCTATTACTTATCTGAATATTTCTGGTAACAAATTAACTGGGATGCTTTTTGAGAATCTGTCTTGCAATTCAGAGCTTGATGTAGTGGATTTATCCTCAAATCTTTTGACTGGGAACTTACCTAAGTGTTTAGTGTCAAATTCCAGTGATAGCACTTTTCTTTATGCTAGAAATTGTCTAGACAGTGCGAATCAAAATCAGCAGGCGCAGCCTTTTTGCCACACTGAGGCTCTAGCTGTGGGAATATTGCCTGAGAGAAAGAAGCACAGACAAGTATCTAAGGTAGTTCTTTCCCTAGGCATTGTAGGTGGGACTCTTGGAGGAGTAGCACTTGTTTTGCTAATTTTCTTTATTGTTAGAAGAGGAAATGCTAGAACCAAAATGAAGAACCCTCCAACAAGATTAATATCAGAAAATGCTGCTTCTGGTTACACTTCAAAGTTGCTTTCTGATGCAAGTAAGTCTATCTCTCTCTCTCTCTCTCTCTCTCTCACAAACACACACACACAGAGTGTTGTGTGCATGATCAAACCACCTTGTTCCATTTTATACATTTTTCATCCATATGCAGAAAAATTACAGAATTCTTAGATATTTGCTAGTCTAATGTGTAGCCATTAGAATAAGATTCTTTTGTTTCTGAGAAAAATTAGATACTGAAGTTAGATGATCACTCAAACAAGCTTATCCAAGAAATATTAAGGTTCCTAAAACAAGAAGTTAAATTATCGGAGTGGACCCGTATATGTTCTTCCTTCTTGGAATTATATGTTTGCATTCTATCTTGAGTTATCTTCAGGTATTCCCTGTTCTGCTCTAACATCAGCTGCTTTTTGTATTCCACCATCCAGTTGAACAAAAATAGTGCTACAAAGGAGGGACCAGTTGTTAGGAATCAAGAATAGGAATGGGAAAGAGAAAAAAAAGAACAACATTTTTAACTGAATGGGGTGAAAAAACAGATTTCTTGCTAAAGCAGCCCTGTACCTTGATTGACAAAAAATGGTTTTATATGTTAAAATCTAGTATTAACACATGTTGGTAAATAAGGATGATAACTTTTTCCCACTTTTAAATAATAGAAACAAGGACTTCATACATGTTTAAATTCAATAAAAGAAACATATGCTTATTTGCAGATAAACAAGTAGTAACAACAGTTCTTTATCAGTGATGTCCACTTAATAATTGGAAAATATTTCTTGAGAGTGTGACATGAAAGAATATACAGTTTTCTGTATTCCATATTAAGGATATAGATTGAAGAACATGTCTTTTTTCTGTACTGAAAAGGGTATATATCTCAAACAAAGAAGTTGGGAGCAGTTGGCCTACCAACCTATCGAAGTTTCTCATTGGAAGAGATTGAGGCAGCTACAAACTACTTTGACACAGCTTCTTTAATGGGTGAAGATTCTTATGGGAGGGTATGCTACAATGTCTCAAATCATTCTTGAATACATAGGAACATTTCCTTTGAGCTATATTCATACAAAATCAGTGGTTTAATTTCCTTTCATTGACTGTGGTATACTAGCCAGCATCACAAACATAATTTCACCATGCAGTCATAATTCACTTAACTATGTAGCATGAAGTTGTCAGCTATAATTAAATTGCAACTTTTTTTAGCATTTATGTGATGAGTGTTTCATTTTGAAATGATGTGTTTTTATATCTTAGATGTACAGAGGCCAGTTGAAGAATGGTTCGGTTGTTGCCATTCGATGTGTAGAAATGAAAAAGAAATACAGCACTCAAAACTTCGTGAACCACATAGAACTGATATCAAAACTCAGGCATCGTCATTTAGTCAGTGCTATTGGACACTGCTTTGAATGTTCTCTGGATGATTCGAGTGTCAACAAAGTATTTCTTGTCTTTGAATACGTACCAAATGGCACGCTCAGGAATTGGATCAGTGGTAATTGACACTCAAACATTTTACACGATCATGACAGAATATTTACTCATCAATGATGTTCTCTTTAAATAGTAATTTTAGTATCATGGTGTGATGTAACATTGTGACAGTAATGTCTTTTTTGTTATTCTCCATCCTCTTCAGAATTGTGATATTGATGCCTCATAATTTTGGCAGATGAAAATGCTAAAAAATGCTTGAGTTGGACCCAACGCATTGGAGCTGCAATTGGAGTGGCAAAGGGAATTCAGTTTTTACATACAGGGATTGTCCCTGGTGTATATTCCAACGATCTCAAGATAGAAGATGTTTTAATGGATCAGAATCTTGTTGCGAAAATCAGCAGTTATCACCTACCTTTGTTATCTAACATGGGGAAGGTAAGAAGAAAACAATTTTGACATTTTACAGTCTTTTAATGAGGAAAAAAATCATTAGTAAGTTTCATCTTGATGAAAAAAAACCTCAGTAGGTACTTATTCACCTTAACTTATCCTTCCAGGTTCGACATGGAAGTTCTTCAAGTGGACTGAAACACTCTAGCAACAATAAAAGGTGATGATAGAAAGTTAATCAGGTTGTGTAACATGTTAGAAAAACAGAACTCATCACACAATAATTTTGTATACCGTATGATATGATTTGACATGTCTCGGTGTAGAAAAAATACTTTTGATCCTGTTGTTTCCAAATAAGATCAGGTTAGGTATTACTATAAATTTTGACATCTCAGTTATGCTGATTACACAAACTTGTATGTATATGTAAGTAATAAAAATTGGTTTTTAATGATTTGTGCTGTTTTGTAGTGTAAAACATGAAGATAAATCTGATATATACGACCTTGGAGTGATACTACTCGAACTCATTCTAGGAAGGCAAATAAAGACAGCAAATGATGCAGATGCTTTTAGAGATCTGGTAAATACAGAAACTCTGATTCATTTCCAATGTGCCATTTTCTTTCATCTGCTTTCTTTTTCATGATCCACATTGAATAAAAACCATCTACAGTTGCAAGCAAGTTTAGGAGCAGATGAAGAGGGAAGGAGGAGTGTGGTTGATGCAGCAATTCGCAAGGCATGCTTGGATCAATCATTGAAGACAATGATGGAGATATGTGTGAGGTGTATGGTTAAAGAGGCAGAAGATAGGCCCTCTATAGAGGATGTTTTGTGGAACTTGCAGTTTGCATCTCAAGTGCAGGATGCATGGAGAGGGGATTCACAAAGTAGTGAAGGGTCACCAAATTCAGAATCTCGAGGACTTCCCTTTCAGTAGTTTCAATCCACAGGTTTTCATTTCTCTCTTTTTTTGTTTTGTATATTTCAGTATAAGCCTAAAAGGTTCATGTTGCAGATACTGCAACATCTTAATAGTATTATGAGTTCTTATGTTGTAACTCCTTTGCCCCAAAATCTTAGTAGCTTCTAATGAAAAACTGAGATATCAAAAGCTTGCACTATTATAATTTGTAAGTTTTGCTTTTTAAGTTCACACTTACACAATTTATGGTGATGTCTTTTTATTTTTGTTCCATGTAGGTCCTACCAACAAAGTAATCATAAACAATGAAGTCTTATTGCATTAAAAGAGAAACTGTGTATGTACGAATTACACGACATTATTAGAAAATTGTCTCGACGTGTGAATTATGTTAGTTAGTTGATATAAAATTATTGGAAGTAGAGTATATTAATAACAAATTTTCATTATTATTTTTTTATTTTGTATTCTTTAACGAGTGTTCTTGACCACACTTGCTAGCATTCTCCATTTCATGTTTTCATAGCGGATTGTGTCTTGCATTTTAAAATTCTTCAGTTTTTCCTTTTTCTTTAAACTTGTATTTTACAAGTAATAAGCTTCAACTTAATAATGCAAATGATGATTGGGGGGATATTTTTGATAGACAAAAAAGAGAGAATGGAATGATAAAATTTAAATGGAGTAAGGATAATTATACAAAATGCTTTAAGATCAGGTAATAGTTTCAAAATCACGCAAAAACCTTGTTAAGGTAAAGATGATTTATTGAAGACTGGACTCGAGTATGAATATGAATCACACAGTTTCTTAAACATTCTCAATTAACAAGCATGCGTAGTTTGATAAAATGGCTAGGCTTATAGAAGTTCAAAATACGAATAGACACATGCTTAAATCACTGTAGGAGTGTTATTGAAGATTAGAAGAGCCATAGATAAGTTCAAGATACAAGAAGCGTTAGATACCTGTGTCAAGACTAGATGATCATGCAATTAGTGGATACACTCTTAATACAATATCTTCATATTCATGGAATAACGTCTATCCAAAATGTCTCACAATTTTCAAAGTAGATTTTAAGATTTGTACAACTCACTCTCTAAGCCATCATGTTAGAAAAGAAATTGAGGCAGAGCAACACCATAGCTAAATGAAAAAAAAAAATGAATGATTGAAAAAGAATACGCAAGTATCGAACCTACGCGAGTCAATCTTAGAAAAGAGAATACTGTGGTAGAACTGGATTGTGTGATAAACCCTGTAATATTTTTCAAAAAATGAAGTTGTACCACTTTGACTGTACTCTCTTATTTTGAGAATTGCTCTTGTTATATCAATAAAGAGTTCTTAATCTCAGGTGAAAGTTAAGAAGTTGATACCTGGAGAGATAGAAACTCGTTGTAACCTCGAGAAAATGATACTCGTGCTAATCAAAAGTGTTGGTTAGTGAAATATCTTAATCTGGTTGATTAAGAGATTGAATGTAGCTCTTGTGTTGAGGGTGAACCACTATAAAATATGTGTGTGTTTTTCATCCCCATTTTAGAACCACCTTGCACCAACATAATTGAATTTAAAAACTTTTTTTCTGTGATAAGAAGGGAAGGTTAAATTGTACTTTAAATACTTTTGACATATTTTCAAAAGTATTGTTTGAAAGTGTGCATTTAGACAATATGTTAAGACAAATTGACAAATTTTTCATATATTGAGTTTGAAACTTTTTCCTTTAAGTTAGTGAAGATGTAATAGCATGCAATTTTAATAAGATAAGGAAAGAACGATTTACTCATATGTTTTTATATTGGTTTGTCTCACAGTACAAACTAACTCTATAAGATTCAAACGAGTATTCTTTTGACCTGTACCACTCATGGGTAAGTCGTATGAGTATTATTAAATATTCTTTAACACTTAGTCACTTTTGTCTTAAACTCAAGTGTTGTTTTGGAATGTTGCTACTCATGGCTAATCAAACGAGTATTCTTTTAACAAATAATCACTCTTAACTAAGACAAGGTTTTTCTATAATGTGATATAAAAGATCACAAAGGTTGCTCATTGAAGAGGGTAACATCTAAAGATGTGTAAAAGGTTGAAGCCATCTCTCCTAGTTTGATAATGAACTCAAATAATGTTCTTACAAAGCCTTTCTAGTGTATTTGAATGAGACAATTTAAGAGAGTAATTTATTAAATTGGTGAATTCAAAATTCTTTGAAATAAAATGAGTTGTTTGGATAAGAAATTGAAAGGAATTTGAAATTTAGGAATTTTAAGAAAGTATTTCAAATAACTAAAACAATAAAATTTGAAATTCACTCAAAATAGATAGGAAATTGAAATTCTATAACTAGTCACTCCCTTTTAATTAGAAGTGTCAATTTGACTCATGGTTCATTTGCCAATCTGAACTCATTTCTAAATAAGCCCCCATTTCATTGTCTCACCAAATGAGTGGCCAGAGAAGGCACTAATCCTTAAAGTTCCATCTTCAAGTGGGACAGTGTAAGGGCCAAAGAGGGTTTGGCTCCACTATAAGACTTCAATTAAATACTAAATACAAGACATTCAGGTCGGGTTGAAGGTCGAACTAAGTCAACATGTGCTAAAGGTCAAATCAAGTCAACTTGCACTAAAGGTCAAGACTAGTCAACCTGTTCTAACATTGGCCAACTTAATTTGATTTTCGTTCCGGGTCAACTCAAATTGATTTTTCGGCCCGATCAACTCAAATTGACATTTAGCTCGAATCGACTTGAGTTGATCTTTACCCGAGCTAACTTAAGTTGACTTTTGATTTGGGCCAACTTGTCTCGACCTTTAACCCTAATCAATTCAAATTAACCCTTAAGTTAGACTAACTCAACTCGGTTCTTCAACTTAGTCAACTTAGGTCACAATTTGTCCCCCAACTGACTCGTCTCGACCTTCAATCGGGCTAACTCTACTTGACCTTTGGCTTGACCGACTCTACTCGACCTTCAAACTAACCCTTCAACCTGGGCTAACTTGTTGACCTTCGGTCTAGATCAATTTGACTGTACTTTTCGGGTTGACTTGGCTTAACCTTTGACTCGGTTCATCTTGGCTCGATTCTTTGACCTTGTTGGGATATTGTACATTAGGGGTAACCTGAGTAAGAGGAAAAGGATGAGGGATTTGAACGGGGGAAGGATGTGCCACATGTACACAATGTAGATGTCACACATAACAGAAAATTCAATGTCATTGAGTGGGAGGAACTATATTCAATCATTTATAAAGTTAGGAGACCAAACAAAATCAAAAGTTTTGAACCGGTTCAAATTTTGCATTATAATTGGAGATAATTTTTTTTTTCTATTTACCACTATTAACGATTTAATACGCTTGTAAAAAAAAAAGACTATAATAATGTATATCAAAATTCACATAGTTCAATATTATTTGACATGATATCTAGAAAAGAATATGTAGGTGTATTTTAAATATTGTATTATCCATCAAAATAATATTACACTAAAATGAGAATTAGTTTTTAACTTGGAATTTCCTAAACTTGATCAATTTATGAAACTCTCGTTGCAACAATAAAATAGAAAGGAAAAATTTGATGAGTAATTAGCCATAAAACCAATCAACACATATATAGTTCTATCATCCTACAAAGAGCAATATAGTATGATTGATAAATAACCTTATTTCTTAAGCATGTGACCAGCTCCTTAGTCTATCCACATGGAAAATATTTACCATGAGAGGTTAACCCGTTAATAGATTTATTACCTTTTGGAATTAATCCTTAATTTCTAGCTAATTGCACAATGTTTATCATCATAGTTTTACACAATCAATATTTTTGATTATTTGAACATGTAGCATTAAAGACACCCCAAAATAAATACAACTTTAATTTAATAAATTCTAATATATAATAAAAAGCTTACAAAAACTGATATAAATTGTTGTAACGTCTCTCACTCTCTAGAAGAAAAAACAAAAAACAAAAAACAAAAGAACTTGGTATATTCCCTTTCCAAGTCTTTATAAATAAATATTCACAATAACATTTCACTCTTGCCTTCAGAAACTCAACATGGCTAATCAGCCACAAGACAATGTTGAAGGCACTTCCAGCAGAGTAAATAAGCAGAAAAGTAAGGTCTCAAAGTGTGTCAGGCCACGAGCATCATCTCCTCCATGCGCAGCATGCAAGAAAATGAGAAAGAAATGCACCAGTGACTGCATCTTTGCACCTTATTTTGGTTCTAGCCAGGGCTCAACGCGGTTTGCAGCGGTGCACAAGGTGTTTGGTGCAAACAATTTGTCAAAACTATTGCTAGAAGTTGAAGAGATTCATCGTAATGAGGCCATAAATTCCTTATGCTACGAAGCTCAAGCAAGGCTAGCCAATCCTGTTCATGGTTGTGTCTCCACCATTTCTGCTTTGCAACAACAGGTTTGCCTTATTACAACTATGTTTAAATTATTGGTATTGTTCTTGTTTGTTTATACTTCTATTATGGAAAAAACTCGAAAGAAAATCGAATAGACATCACTATAAATTTTGACATCTCAATTAAGATTATGTTAGACATCACTATGAACTTTAACATCTCAGTTATGTTGATACTTTGAAACTCATAAGTGGTTTTGATGCTTTTCTTTATTGTTATTTTTGTCGCCATCCCTTTCATGTCCTCTTTTGATAAATACGACTATAAATATTTATAACTTCAACAAATATTTAAAATATTCCTATATGTAAACATTCATTGGTTGTCATTTAAAATTATTTTACACGTTACTCTATTTATCTATTTATTTTTAATAAGGATCTAAATGTTTAAAATATTTGTTACTCTATTTATTTTTAATGATCCAATCCACATCCATTTTAGATCCAAATTATTGGAGTAGATTTTCAACCCAAATCCATTTTTTTAGCAAAACTAGTTTGAAATTTTTTTAAATCCAGATCCAAATATTTGGATCAAGATTTAAATCCAGTCCAAATATTTGGATCAAGTACAAAATCCAGAATCCATTTTTTATAAAGGAAATTTAAATTGAATTTTCTAAAATTTGTGTCCTTAAGGCCAATATGACTCAGTCCGTACAGGTCGTCGGGCACGACTCGTCTGAGTCGCAAACCCATCCTAGTCCATCTGAGTCTTCGGGTCCACCGGGCTTGTTTTGGCCATCGGGTCTGCCTAGCCCGTTCCGTTCTTTAGGCCCGCCTGACCCATTTAGTTCTTTGGGCTCGTTTGGCTCGTTTGGGTCTTCGGGCCAACCTGCCTGACCCGTTCGAGTCTTCGAGCCTGTTTGACCTTTTTTCGTCATCGAGCCCGCCTGGCCCATTCGGGTCTTCGGGCCCGCCTAACCCGTTCGGGTCTTCCGTCCCGCCAGACCTGTTCGGGTCTTCGGAACCACCTGACTCGTTTGGTTCTTCGGGCCCGCCTGACCCGTTCAGGTCCTCGGGCCTGCCTAGCTTGTTCGGGTCTTCGGGCTTGTTTGGCCCGTTTAGGTCTTCGGGCCGCCTGACCCGTTCGAGTCTTTGGGTCCGCCTCTCCATTCAGTTCATCGGGCTCGTCTGGCCCGTTCAAGTCATGGGCTCACCCGAATTTTTCGGGTTGTTACGCCCGATTGACTCGTCCGGTTTGTCGGGTCCACCTAGCCCGTTCATATATTTAGGCCTACCCAACCTCTTATGGTCGTCAGGCTCACCCGACCCTTCAGGGTCGTCGGACCTGTCCGGTCCAAGATCGTCGAGCAAGGCACGTCCGAGTCTAAATTTAGCCTAATCCATCTTAACCTTTAGCTTAATCCAACTAAAAATTTAAACTTAAAATTTGGATTGTATTTTTTTGGATGATCCATATTTGAAAATCTTGATTTATAGAATGGATATCCAATCCATAAAATATATAAAATGTAAATTAGATTGAAATCCAAAGAATTTTAAATGGATTGGATTCTTAATAAAATAGATTTTAAATGAATTGGATCAAGAAAAATAGATATTTTGCCCACCCCTATTTCGAATGAGGATCCATGATTTTAAACACAAAATTATTTTTGAAATGAAGTTGTGTTACATTGAGTAACCCTCAATCTGAATTCTTTTTGGATGATCACATAACTCATATTTTAGCTCAATAAATAGTATTTAAAGCATGCAATAAACATTTGAATCACATTATCTTCATCTAATAATTACGATTGATTTCATAATTGCATAGAAAATATTAAGCAACACTAAATTCAATGTTAAGTAATATTCTAACTATGGCATATTGTTATGCTTAAATTTTATTTTTTTTCCACTAAAAATATAGCTTATTTTCCAATTTAAATGAGATTTTAATTATAACTTACTTTGTATAATCTCAATCTAAATATGTGTGTTTCCTAATAATTTCTACCATTGTATTGTGAACTATTACTTAATTTTTGGGTGATCATATATTTTATCTAGTTAAAAGAGTTTTTTTTTAATAAAGAAAATTCTATATGACTATTAATACTAGTAAAATTAATCAATATTTTTGTTTAAATGTTCAGTTTTTTGAAAAGATCTTGTTAATAATATTATTTGTAAATAATAAGATACTCATTTTAAGTTATTCAGGTGACATCATTGCAAGGAGAGCTTGCTATGGTTCAAAATCAATTGATTAATACACAAAATTTATATGAAAGTCTCCTTCAGAGGACATATCATCAACAACAACCAAACATCAATGTAGTTGTGCAACCTACACAGTGCAACAATATGCCTCCTTCTGCAAATAATTTGATGAACATGAGCTTCTTCAACCCAGCTTTTGATCACCTTGCAATGCAGACAACACCTTCAACAAACAACACAGACCCTCTTCAATTTTGTGGGCTTCCCCATTTCAACATCAACATGCCGCATCTCTTTCCATGAGTTTTACTTTTCCTTCATTTTCTTGGAAAATAAATTTTTCCATTGTTTCATATCAAACTTTTATATGTAATATCTAATAGGACCTACATTTAATATACATGTCATGAGAATGTTTTTGTGGCTACATCACTTTATAATAATACTAAAAAAAACTTTCCTTTTGTAATGACAATTTTGAACAAGAATCGGTTCTTCACAAATCATGACAGCTTTTGTTATGTAATTGTAGTATTTGTGACAAGCATCGATAAATACATAATTGTGATAAATTTTGTAGTGATAGTATCCATGTACCATTGTTATAAGGCTATTAGGTCTAAGTTTAATTTGTTTTTGTATGTGTAATTGTTGGTGTTAGGTTGATTTAGGAGATGATGTTGTCTTGAGAGAGTGATCGAGCTTTTGTTAGGGTTTTGTTTTGGAGGTTTGAATTGTTGTGATTGGAATGGTGGGAAAGACAAGAACTCCTATGGGATTGTGTTTGGATTTCTCAATTAGAAGTAGAAACTCTCTTAAGCACCACCGAGTTACCACAATCACAAGATTGTGGCCTTGTCACAATGCATAACTAACCGAGGCTAGTGTGAACAAAGTGACATGCTCTTTCTTTTCAAAAAGAACCATTTTGACAAACTTTGACACAAGCTTCCAATAATCCTTGAACACCTCCAACACCTTGAAACCAAATAAAACAATTACAATTATGTACCCCTTTTGCTATTGAGTGGCTCTAACAAACTTTTTCTAACCATGGTTTGTATTTTTGGATCAATGTTTGAAATATATTGAAAATTTTCACAATGAGTTTCTTCGATCTTTGAGTATGTTTCTCTATTAGAGGATAGCTAACAAATTTTCTAAATGTAGTGGTTTTTATTTTCAGCTCTTTGTTTGTTTAAGTTGCAAATTTGGATTTCTGTAACTGTTTCTTGAATTTTTATGAGGGTTTTAGTTTATGTTTAAATTTAATGTTATTAGTATATATTTGGTGGTTTATTTTTGTTCAGTCATGGATCTTATTTCAACCCTTTGATGCTATATGCTTTGAGTTTTGTTATTTCTTTTGTGTTTCTATTATCATTGGAATGTGATGTTGAATTTTGTTTTACTCTTGTGTCTAAGTTTGGTATTAACTACACTAGTGGTGGTTTACCTTTGTACTGCATCCCTGTTGAACGAGCATGAAGAAGTTGCTTCCGCTGTCAAGTGGCACTCTATGGCATTTTCTTTTTTCTATATTGAATTCTTACCGTCATAACTCTAAAATTTGTATCATTTCCAAAGTTTTAAATTGTTAATAACATTTCAAACATAATATGAAAACACAACTAAAATTAGAGCTTATGATCGTCAGAAAAATACCAGTGACTGTATGAAAAGCGCTAGAACTTATTTCCCAGGTTTCTAACCTCAGAATTGACATTTGTAGAGGTTTAGCACTCAAAAATTGCATTTTTAACCTCCACAGATCGTAACACTTTTGTAGTAAATGTAAATGTAATAATAAATTACTATTTTTTTGATAGAATAATACAGAAAAAATTAGAACTTATTTGTTGCATTTTCAACCCAGAAATGTTCAGTAATTTAGTTTTCTCAATAGACCATGGATTTTCTTCAAGCAGCAAATGTGATTTTCCTACAATCAATTATATAAATCCTTTTTTTTTGGCAATATCAATATTCAACATCCACCTACAAAAGAAAAACAAAAAGGTTCCTTTATATCTAAATCCCCCTTGACAAACCAACTTTTCTAAGTTCCAAAGCCTCTACCGGTATTCTTTTAACATTTCCTAATCCTCAGTTACAATTTAGATCGGTTAATGTTTACCTTCGCTATTGCGAACTCGTTTCAATAGAACTACTTATATTTAGCATTTTTATTTGGTATAATTATTCATTGGTTTCTTAATTTTTTGGTTTAGTTTAATTTGATCCCTTTATTATTGATTGGTTCAATTTAACATTTAATAATTGGATATTAAATTGAACCAACTAATAATAAGGAAACCAAATTGAGTTAAACCAAAAAATTAGGAACCAAATCAGTAATTATACCTTTTTATTTTTTAAATAATATTTCATGACAACCTTCCACAGTAATATTAATCAAATTTTAATTTGGGTTACCACCTTCAACAGTCTTCAAATCAAATATGCTCAACAATTGAGGTAGCAGGAGAATACTTGTAAATAAATGGGTAAGCAAAGAAGTGATGCATAGCAGTAAAAGCTTTGCAATTTAGAAACAGTTCAATCACAGACTAACTATTTATAAATTACAAAAATGTCTTATGGCACATCAAATTTCTCATCCAAATAGTATAGTAGATAATTTCTTTATTAAGAAGCAAAATCATGACATGTTCATGGAAACCTGTGCAGGGAAAAAAAGGACTCCAAAAATATGCTCCATGACCTGATATTAAAATCTACCAAGAGCATACAACAGTTTATGCAGATCAGATCAGAAGATAAGTTTGTGATTTCTTGCTTATTATATGTTGCCTTAGAGATATGATATCAGTGCACCAGAAATTACCTACCTAATAGTTACAATTCATTAACTACAACAGCTTTGGGGTAAATGTGAAGTTTTCACAACCAAAATCCCCTATAACAGAAACAAAAGTCCCATCAGATGCAAGACTTCATCATTGTAAAAAGATGTATACAAAAACTTTTTACAGTACTCAAAGTAAAAGAGTATCATACCATATTAATGATAATCAGAGAAACTCATTGGGGTTTTCTCTGCTTTGGATGAGAGGAACACCATCTTTCCTCCAAACGATACGCTCTTCACATAAAGCCTCCACCACCTCAACATATAATTGGTGCTCCTAAATTTAAAACAAAAATTAGCAAACAGTAATCAATTGAGTCCAACTTGACTGATAGGAAGCAAATAACTAAACTACTCTAAAAATCTAGCATTTAATAAAGATACAGATAAACATCGATATTTCTCATTCCTTTCATAGATGAGAGGAAGGCAGTTGTATAACCAAAGAGAGACCAACAACTAAATGATGACCCAACAAGTGCATCATCTCATGAATGTGTTAATCTCTTGAAGCAAAAAGAAAAGAACATAACAGAATTCCTAACAAAGAACAATACAAAGACACAACAAGAGAGAAAAAGAAGTGTATAACTTTTGCATTGACTATCTACAAGACTCTTTGAAGAACCAAGGTATACAAAGTAGACGCCCAAAAGAAACATCTTTCATTTTACAATGGAAAACTAGTAAGACAAAAACACTTAGAAAAAAATTCCCCCCGACAAGGAAAAAGTCCTATGTATAAAAGACTTCCAACAGACTTAACGGAAATAACTAACAACTTGACCCAACTATCATTTACAATTTGACCCTTTCCCCTATTTTTCTTTCTATGATAATCCTATAGAGTTTTTTCCATTTTAGATGTTCCCTAAATTCATTCCTAAAATGCTTATCACAAATATATTTGCTGAACTCCATTCAGGATTAAAAATGTTCAATAGTTTAAAATATATAGTCTGTCATTACCTCATTGAGAACCCTTGCAGCCAACTCCTCTGCAGTATCATTAGCAAGCACAGGGACCACACGTTGTGCAAGGATACGCCCGGTGTCATAGTGTTCATCAACAAAATGAATGGTTGGACCTGAAAACCTGACCAACACAGAAAAATGAAGCGCAGACATGGTATAAAGAACCAAGTACAATAATGTTTCACTGAAGTGCTTGAGATATTTCATGAGAATTATACCTTGCTCCAGAAGCAATTACTGCTTTATGAACCTTCATGCCATAGTAGCCCTTGCCTCCAAAAGCTGGAAGAAGTGATGGATGAATGTTGAATATAGATCTTTCAAAAGCTCGGATCAATTCTACGGGTATCAGTTTGAGGTATCCAGCTAAAAGAACAAAATCCACCTCGAATTTCCTGATTAAAAATGTATTATATGTTAATAATGGAACTACTCAATGAAGCAGAGTGAAAATCATCCTTTGTCCCTTTTCATGGATTTTCCCATATTTGAGTTATACTGGTTTTTTTATTTGCGTTTCAGCTTTGCAAAGAATCTACACCTCAGATTCATGAAAAGAATAAAGACCCCGAAGTCTAAAGTTAAAAACAATTGCAGGAAATCAATTAAAGAAGCATCACACCTTAGTGTATCAACAAGGTCACAAGGAGATAATCCTTTGGGTTCATCCTTTGCTTTAGGGAACAATATAACTGGGATACCATTATTTCTTGCATACTGTGCACCTCCACACTCTGGTATTACAAGAAACAAAAACAAATTTTAGCAGACCAAGGCTCAAAATAAAAGGGAAATAAAAAAATAGTCCAAACAAACATCCCACGCAACACAAGGAAGTTTAGCAGACATGGAATCCTAATCCAGTTATCTAGTGACTATTATAAGCTAAGATTGAAGGAGATAGATACACTTCTATGAAAACCAAGAATTTAGCTAAGCTAAATGATGACACAAAAGGGAAAATATGAAAGTAAAGGGATATTAAGATAGAGAATTACCACTTTTATTTGTGACCAATACAGTAACATCTCCATGAAGCGATCCCTTTTTAGAGGCCTCGTGAATTGATCTAAAGTTGGATCCTCCCCCAGACACGAAAACTGCTAGCTTTTTCCTTCTCACTGTGACCTGAGCCCTCACCTCATGGTCCTCCTCTGGTTCTGCAGTACTACTACTACTCTTGCTACACCATATTCTCCAAGAACTAGAACAAACTTCTTTGTGCACAAAGCTGATAGCATGTAAAGCTCCAGTAGGGAAGCCAAGATTCTGAGACTGGAGAAAAGGGTATGACGATAAAGAGTGTAGAGGAGGGAAATTTAAAGAGAACGGTTGCTTCACCATTGGAATTGATGGCGCTAGTGATGATTTTGGGCAAAATCTGGAAATAATCTGTTGAGCTTCCATGGAAAAATTAATGTAAACAGAGGTCTATTATAGTATTTGATGCTGTTGGCGAGGTTGAAAAGTTAAGGTAAGGGATAGGTAAAGTTGATTGAAGGGGCCAAATGAAAACACAATTACGATCTTCAAGACAGCGCTCTAAACTTCCATTGCATCACAAAGAAACTCACATCAATTAGTAACTATTAGCAATAAGAAAGCCAAGAAAAAACAAAAGTTATCGTGTAAAAGCACACAAGTAAACCAGACCTAAAACAAGAAGACCTTTTAGAACAACTCCAATGGGGTTGCTTACACAAACAAGTTCTTCGGAATATAAAAAAGATGACCAAGACGAGAAAACCCAGATAACAAAAGCACGATTTTTCAATTGTGGGAAATCAAAATCAGAAGCTTAATCCCAAAATCCATAGCAACATTTGTAGAAAAGCAATATGAGAAGGACAAACCCAAAAAATATAAACAGAATCTAAAATCACAAGCACAGTTCCAAATATCAAATGCACCAAGAAAAATCAACAGCAACAACTGTGGGCAATCAAAATACCTTTTGGGTCTGCAGAGGAGTGACGCTTGTGAACGCGTTATTGAACGAGTGACGAAGAAAGGAACAGCGAAAGAAAGATTCGACAAGGACGAGGTTACGACGCAAAGTTGGTCATTGGTGAGAGCGAAGAAACACTGTGTGGCGGCAACTGAATCCTGTCCTATGTTGAAGTATTTTAAATTGAAATTGTTTTAAACAAAAATAATCCTAAATAATAATAAGCAAATTAATAATAATATTCTAAAGAATTCTTACTTTCTTTTATATTAAATTGTAGGCTTAATTACTATTTTAGTCCTCGAATTTGTTTTGATGTTTCAAAAAGTCCTCTAAATATTTGGAGTCTCAATTTAGTCCTCTAATTGTCAAAAGTGATTCAATTTGGTCCCCAAAATTAACACCGTTAAAAATCGTAACGGAACAGTGACATGGCTTTATGACTGTGTATGAGTTTCAGTGACGTGGCCCGTATCAATGGTTATGTGCAAGGTTATGAGCTGAGAAGTGTTCGAAGGTGATCGTGGAGAACACTAAGCTAGGGTTCGATTGGGTTCGATTGTGATTGTGATTGGCACTGCATCAGATTAATTTTCGACATTGTGATCGAAGGCATTCAACAATCTAGGTGAGCTTCCAATTTTTTCGAAATCAATTTTAGGGTTTTAAGCTTTTTGCGTTGAAATAGATTTTGGGGTTTTGGGTTTGTTTTTGATTTCGCTTCTTGTATATCGTTTTGTGATTGTTATTTGTTTACTGAGTTGAATGGTTTTGTGATTTCGATGCTTGTATTGTCCCACCATTTCCAAATCTTTTTCTATAATTTGTGGTCCCCTTCGAAACGGGGTTTAGTTTTTTGTAGTTTGTGGTCCCCCTTTGAAATGGGGTTTAGTGTTTTCTGTCGATTTGTCGGTGGTATGTTTCGTAATAAAAGTATGTGGTTTTGGGTATGTGGACATTTCACAGCTTTGATGGATGACGAGAAGTTTGAAGTGGTTATCCACCATGGATGGGACTTCGTGAATAAGGGTGGAGTTAAATATGTTAATGGCCAACTTAGTGTTTTGTCGTGTGATGAAGATAGATGGTCCTACTTTGAGGTGTTATCAATACTGCGAGAGATGGGTTATATTAATGTCAAAGATTTGTGCTATTCTATTGGAGGGTGTGCAGTGTTAGAGGAAAGGTTACAACATTTCATTGATGACGTTGGTGCACTCCATATGGTCAGCATCGCGAAGCGACATGGTGAAGTTCATATGTTTGTAATTCATTCAATTTTTGAAGCAGAGGTAGTACATATGCTAGAATATTTTCCAGTTTGGGAGAATGCCACTGTGCCTGAAATTGTAGCAGACCAAGTCGAAGCTGAATTTGGTGAGGTTGAGGTTGAGGTGCAGTGTGATGGTGCATAACAAGTCCAGCCTGAAAGTGGTGAGGTTGAGGGAGAGGTCCATGTTCAGGGTGAGGCTGAAGTACATGTCCAGAATGAGAGTCATGAGGTTGATAATGAGGTCCAAAATGAGACACATAATGAGGGGGTCCAAGAGCAAAATGCAGAAGAAGTTGAGGTGGAGGATGGTTGCTCTAGAAATAACATAGATGAAGATAGTGATGGTTTAATTGATGTGGATATAGATTGTGACCCAGGTGTTGGTGGATCACGTTGGACTTCCACTGGTCGAGGAAAAAAATTAATCACAATCAAAAAAGTAATGAAATGAAGAAACATGCTAGAGGTTTGTCTGATAATGAATGGGAATCAGATGAATTGGTAAGTAATGAAGGCGGTGATTCTAACAGTGGTGATGAAGATACATGTGGAAGTTTTTCCACTTTTTGTATGCCCAAAAGTATGGCTGAATATGAATGGCAAGTTGGGACATATTTCGTTAACAAGGAAGAATTTATAGAAGTCATAAAAACTTATGGGTTGCAAAGCGGGAGAAATTTGAAATTTGAGAAGAATGACAAAAAAGGAGTAAGGGTGGTATGTTTGGGTGCAAGAGGAAAGTGTGTATTGATTGCTTATTGTGCTTATGTACCAATACTTAAAACCTGACAGTTGAGAAAGATTGTTGACAAACATACTTGTTGTAGGGAGTTTAACAATCGTCTAATCAATGCAAAGTGGTTAAGTGGGAGAATAGAAAAGACAGTTAGAGAGAATCCTACTCTGAAGGCCATGCATATTCGAGAAAAGGGGTTAAGGAAGTGGAACGTATCTATATCTCGTGCTATGTCTTTTCGAGCAAGATCAATGGCTGCAAACAAGATTGATGGTTGCTTTATAGAGCAATACAAACGTATATATGATTATGCTCACGAGCTGCGTAGATCAAATCCTGGTTCAACAATTAAAATAAAGGTTGAAGATCATGATGGTTCAAAAATATTTCAGAGATTATACGTTTGTTTAAAAGCACGCAAGGACATCTTTGTATCATGTAGGTCTATAATAGGATTGGATGGATGTTTTTTAAAGGGTAAGTATGGTGGTGAGTTGTTGACAGTTGTGGCAAGAGATTTCAATGATCAAATGTTGCCTATGGCATACGCATTTGTGGAGGTTGAAAATAAGGACACATGGTCTTGGTTCTTAGACCTTTTAATTAATGATCTTGGTGGGGTTGAATGTTGTGCCTCATGCACCTTTGTATCAGACCAGTAAAAGGTAATAATTTATTTTTCAGTTATTTAATTGGTTTTAATTATTTCATTGCAGTTCTGCTATGATTTAAATGTTGTTATTTTGTTAGGGTATGCTGCCAGCTTTAAATGAACTCATTCTTGGAGTTGACCAAAGGTTCTGTATGCGCCACTTGTACGAGAATTTCAGGAAGAAATTTCTAGGGAAGATTCTGAAACATTTAATGTGGATGGCTACTTACTGCACACATCCACAAGCATGGGAAAAAGTTATGTTGGAGATCAAAGAAGTTAACGAGGATGCATTCAAACATTTAATAGTTATTCCTCCAAGGCAAGTATTTGGATGTTTGTTAACTTGGAGTATATTTTCATTTGGTATTTCATATTCTGATAGTTGGTGCAAATTGATTAATTTGAGTAAGAAAAATCCCCACAATGGCATGATTAATTTGAATCACAACACTCTGCAACTGCAAATAGAAAATAGTAAGAAAAATCCCCATAATAATGTTCAAGATCATACAGTTAGACCAGCAATTAGAGATGTCCCTGAGTCTATAATTGCAGCACAGCCACCCTCACACAACCCTGTCAAATGATTTTCTGATATGAGGTTAAAGGTAAGTAGGAAAAGTACCTAGCATGGCAAATTTGGAAATAATGCATGACTGCAGTAAAAATTTAAGGTGGAAACATGAATCATGATGGCCCATGATAAGCTTTAGATCTAAGCAACAACTAGTTGCAACACTAGTTGTTAAGCAGAACTAGTTGCAGCAACACCAAACCTGTAGCAGTTCCAACTTTCCAGTACCACTAGTAGCTATAGTATCTATTTCTTATTTCAATATGACTTTTCTTTATATGATTTGTTTATGAGAGTTTGCATATTTTCATTTATGATTTCAATATTCTAATAGTTGGTGCAAACTGATAAAGGTATTGGTCAAGATCAAGGTTCAATACCACTGTGAAGTGTGACACACTTGTGAACAACATGTCAGAGGCCTTCAACAACGTGCTAGTGGCTGCTAGGAGTAAGGCAATAGTTACCATGCTTGAAGAAATAAGGTTGTACATGATGAATAGATGGGCAAGTAATAGATTGAAAGTAAGTTCATTTCAAAGTTCAATATGCCCTAAAATTCATGATAGACTGGACAAGGAGATGCAGTTAACAAAATATTGGGTTCCAAGGTATTGATTACTGTCTATTTTATTATGAATTTTGTGATTGGACTGCTTCATGATGTAGGTGACTTTTGTTATGCATGTAGTTGGTCAGCGGACAAGATTTTTGAGGTCAGACATGTATCTACTATTGGTGACAAGTTTGTAGTTAATGTGGACAACATGGAATGCAGTTGCAGAAAATGGAGTATTACTGGCATTCCGTGTTGCCACTCGCTAACTGCAATGAACTTCTTGAATCTGAATGCAGAACAATATATAGCACACTGGTTTACCAAGTCATCATATGAAGAAATTTATAACTCAATAATATAATATCCTGTGAATGACCAAAATGTTTGGGAGATTACTCCCTTCCCTGATGTGTTGCCTCCTGTAAAGCGTAGTTTACTTGGAAGACCAAAAAAGGAAAGGAGACTTCTAGGTTCTAAGCTGAATAAAGATGAAACCCAGGTTAGAAGAGGAGGGGAAAGGAAGAAATGTGCCATTTGTAAACAAGTAGGACACAATAAAAGCACATGCCCACATGCTCCACCATCTCCAGAACCATCACCTAATACAACCCAACCGTCAAGTTCTAATGTAGGTGATAATCTGCCACCAAGCGTCAATTTGACTCAAGCTTCAACTTCAAATCAACCAATTCCAACACCTGCAACAACCATTCCAGCACCTGCAACAGCCATTCCACCACTTCTAACATATCCCCCTGCAACAGCAAATGCACCACAACGTCCCCCATCACGTGGCAGACCCAACATCAGGCAAAAACTTCCACATAGGAGGGAGCATGTTTGGAAACCGTGAAGTACTTGATGTATTTTGGATGTAGTATTTGCTGTATTTAATGTATTTTTGGTCTATATGCACTTTGGATTTAGTTTTGGATGTAGCACTTGATGTTATTTTGGAATTAGTTTTGGATGTACCACTTCAAGTGAACCCATATGTGGGTTAAGATTGCAGACTTTATTCAAAACCAGTTCAATTTATTTAGACAAAGGAATATATTTTACACTTCTTGTGGCCCCTTTCAGAATATATTTTGCACTTCATGTGGTCCTTTTCAATGTTTTAGTGTTGCACGCATATTAACACATATTTTGCACTTCATGTGGCCCCTTTCTTTCAATTTTATAAGCCTTTAATATTAACACATTCACTTCACAGATAACAAATTCACTTCACCAATACAAAACATATTGGTTTGAAACTTTATATATCACACCAAAACAAGCTACATAATTGCACAACATACCAAATACAACCTTCACAACATATTTAAGGACTTTTCAACAACACTAAAACTAAGATTATATTAAGGACAACAACAACACCAACAACTCCTATTAAACATTTCACCCATTTCTCATACAATTTAATACTCTTTTCTAAACTACAAATCTTCCTATTCTGGATGAAGATAACACCATCTCTTTGGTCGATATCATCTTCTCCACACCACTTGAAATAATTACACCCAACAAATTATTGATTTCCTCTTTGTTCATGAAACGAAGACAAAAACCAATCAACAATAATTACAATCAATAATTTAAAAAAAAAATCTGTAGTAACACTCACGCAACTAACCTTGAAATTTGGGCATCCCCAAAATTTCTTCCCAGCATTCCTAGTTGTTCTGGCAGTTCTAATGACAACAACATCTCCACACTGGCAAATTGGAGTTACACCCAACCCTTTCCACCCACCACCAGCAGAAGAGAAACCACCATTTCCATTACCCGAACACATGCAAGAACAAAAAGAGTTAACTTGTGACATGCTTCAAACCACAACAAACTCGCCGCAATATACCTGTAGGATTTCACACCAGCAACGAAAAAAAAAGGGAAGGGGGAAGAAAACCTTCTCAATTTGGAACCTATCCAACATTTAGGGTTTCATTACAACTCATGACACGTCAATTGCACTCCCTTTAAAAAACTTTGACACGTATCAGTTCAATTATGCCACGTGAGTACTGTGTGAACAACGTTTGTTCAATTTAAACGGAAAGGACCAAATTGAGTCACTTTTAAAAATTAAAGGACTAAATTGAGACTCCAAAAATTTATAGGACCATTTTGAAACTTCACAACAAATTCAAGGACTAAAACAACAATTTAGCCTAAATTTTAACTCCGTTATAAATTAGTATATTTTTAATGGAGGCTTTATTAAATGTTTTTACTTATTATATAATCATAATGTATATTTTTTTAAGTTCAATCTTTTGTGAGATTTTACGATGAACATAAAAATATTAAAGAAAAAGAAGATAACAGACAAAATAATAATTATTTCGCTCTTTTTAACAAAAATTTAAATGCAAAATTTTAATTGAAAAGTATAAAATTTTGAATATCACTAAAAAACAATTAAAATATATAAATTTATAAAAATATTGAAATTTAATTAAATATTTATGGAAATGAGTTTGACAATTAGAAGATAAAAATGTTAGTTATTTTTTGAATTCCGGGATGTAGCGGATGTGGTCATGACTGAGATTAAAGATCTTGGAAATAAGGTTATGGAGGAAACCAAGAAACACTACAAGAATATTCAAAAACTAAAGAGCGAGGCAAGATTCTTGATCTACCAATGTGTTGGACCGAAAGTTTTTAACAAAATCTCCAAGGTTTTGTCATGGAAATGAAGGAGAAAGGTTTGACTATATATGACAACAATCGTAAACTGGTTATTCATGAAAAAATTTCTGAAAGCAGAACTTTCAGGTTGGCATGAACACACGAAAGCATGAATGTTTTGCCACTACAGATGATAGAGGTGAATGGTTGTGGTACAACAGGTTTGGTAACCTAAATTTCCAGCACTTGCACAAGCTAAGTCACAAAAATCTTGTCACTGGACTTCCACCGATTGAGATTCCATAAGAAATTTTTAGAGAATGCATTCGATGCAAGCATAGCAGATCAAAGTTCAATTCAAACTGTTTATGACTGGAAAGGTAATTGAGAAGGTTGGAATGGTGTATTATGAATGCTGGTTGAAACACCTCGTGGGAATCAGAGGTATCAAAACATGTTAGTCCAAGCATGTTAGTCCAGCGAATAACTCGTCCTATTTCACGATGGACTGGTAGGTTGTTTTACCACTTTTTTTTTCTTTTAATTTTTTTAGAATTTTTGTTCATAATATATATATATATATATATATATATATATATATATATATATATATATTTGTTTCTATAATTTAAAATTTTATTTTTTAAATTATTTTTTATTTTTAAACATAGTTTGATAGATTAGGCACATCAAACTGCAGATGACGAGTTAGATATTTTTTGTAAATATTTTTTAAAAGTTATAGTGATAATTAAAAATTTGTCTTATATGTATTTTTGTGATGGTTTGAAACTGATAATATATTAAAATTACTAATACGTTGATTTTAAATTAGTAAAAAAACTATATTAAATCACTTAAAAACATGATTTCTAAATTAAACATTTTGAATTATATTTTTATTTTAAATAACATAAATGAAATAAAAACATTACATTTATTTGTTTTGATATATTGCAGAAAAAAATTTATTTTCCGTTGATATTTTTATGTTATCTTTTATAATCATATTTAAGTTTTTAAATTGGGTTTAGTAAATCAAAACTGTTCAAAAGGGTTTGATAACTTATTATAAAATTAATTATCAATTTCCGTCTTTTCAACGCTTAATTCAACCAATTATCTACATCAATAGAGGGGTAAAAAAAATTCCAGCTGAAATTTTTGTTTCCGTTCACAGTTATTTTCTTTGGTATAAATCGACCATCATCTTTATCTTATCCCTCTATATTTTCATTTATTTTTTCTTTATTTACATTTAACGGATAACAATTATTTCTTTTCTTCTTTTAATATTTCTGAATGGAACATATTAGCGGTTGTAAAGTCTCTTTTTCTTACTGCCTTAAGGTTTAAGGCTTGACTTTTTAATGGGCCTAAGATCAGTCCATTTAGAGGTTTCAGGACCCTAAGCTGCCTTTTCAGTTTCCATTTTCTGCTTGCACTTGGAAAATAGCTCACTCTCAACTCTCCTCTTCGTTACAGAGCTCTGATAGGGTTTTGCCTTCCCTCCTCCTTCCAAGTTAGCTAATCGATCTTTTCTATTCCTCTATTCCACGTAAGTTCTCTTAGCTCATCTTCGCCTTTTCCAAGTTGGTTTTTTGAGCCAACAAAGATTCGTCGTGATAACAGTATGTTCTTTCTGTTTCCCTTGTTATCAGCTTTTGAATCTGCTCGTGGAGCTGTTGTGCTCAGTTGTTGGGTGTCGGAATCCCTTTTTCTAGCTATATTTAGGTAAGGGAAGCTAAGGTTTCGGGTTTGTAATGTGTATGGTTTGATTCCAGTTCTGTTTAGTGCTCTTGGTGATCGTATACTGTTTAAAATAACATGAATATGTACTGTGTATTATTCTGGTTGAATGTTGGTGTTTGCCTGCGTGAAACAGTGGTGAGCACTGTTTTTCTCGCCCAAGCGAGCGTGCTCCGCCCAAGCGAGACTAGCAGAGGCTCGCCCAAGCTTTCTGCGCGAACTGTCGCTCAGGCGACTCGCCTTCATTTTGAGCGAGGTGTAATCTCGTTCAGGCGAGAAGGAGCTCGCCTGAGCGAGAATCCGCAGGAGCCACTGTTCCACTGCGCGAGCTCTCGCCTAGGCGAGAAGGGGCTCGCCTGAGCGAAAGGGCCTCTCGCTTGAGCGAGGTCTTCCAGCCTAAGCGAGACTGGGGTAGGTTTTGTGCTATAACATGATTTGCCAATGATGTGGTTGCTTGTTTGCTTGACTTGAATGCTTTACTAGAAAAGTGAGGATGATGCCTTGATTATATATGAGGTTGAGATGTAAATGATATGTTGCTTCATTGTGTTTGAATTGGAAAGCATGAGTTATATGATGGGTTGTTATGCATGATATTAGTATTATGGGAACTTTCTGATTGGTTGGTGAATCATGTACAAAGTGTGAGCAGGTCGTAATTCCATGACTCTTGTAGCGAGAGCTCATGGTAGAGCCTCATCTGTTGGACGTAATCCCATGGACCTTCCTAATTGGAGTCCCTGGTGGTGCCTCATCTATTGGACTTAATTCCATGGACCTCGTGGTGAGAGTTCATGGTGGTGCCTCAACATAAGGACGTAATCCCACGCGAGTATCGTGGTGGTGCCTCTTGTAAGGGTGTAATTCCCGAAGGCCTCGCGGCGACGCCTCATTACTAGGACGTAATTCCACTGCTTGGTGGTGGTGCCTATGTTTACGTATCCAGATAGTCAAGTCTTGGAGTCGCAAATAATTTGGAAATCTATGAGTGAATGTCGGTTATTTGTGTCTGACTATGAAACTGTATGTTGATTGTATGATGTAAGAATTCTTTACACTAGCTTATCCTTTTACTTGCTTGTATGTTGTGTGTGGTTTTCTCTTTTGCGATGATCACCAATTTATTGGTGTGAGCAGATGTGAGAATCTCTGGCAGTGGTAACGATGGTAGAGACGTTGCAGCTTGATGAATTGATAGAGGACTATCCCAAGATTCAATACAAGAAGAACTTGAAGATGAACTTTTGGGTTTTCTTTTAGAAATTAGTTATGTTTTATGTTTTTGGGTTTTGAACTTTCTTTTATAATTAGTTTATGCTTTTATGTTTTGGGCTTGGGCCTTCTTGTAGGGTTTGCAGGTTTGCTTAAACTTATGTGCCTATAAATAAAGGTACTAAAAACTGATGTAGACACTTTTAGTCATATATTGAATTTGATTTTCATTAAAGAGAGGGTTCTCTTTGTTCTTGGCTTAGGCCTCTAGTTCTTATCAAAGATTAACATCTTTGTGGTGAATCTTCATTTGACTTATCAATCTGCTAGATTGTGGCATCCTCCATCTCTGTCTTATTCTGTGTTCTTCTCTGATTTATTCGTGTCGTGCCTCTTGAGGGTTCAAATTCAGAAACGATCAAACTCTTTCCTGGATAGGATCGTATCATCTGGTATCTAGAGCAAGGTTCTAGTTTGAATTTCATCTTCTATGTTATTTTTCTGTCATATGAAAAAAAAAACTACAATTTGTCAATGTCTGCTTGTTCTGTGTTTTGTTTTAAATTTTGTTTGTTTCGTTTGTAAGGAGTAAAATTCTTAAGGTTGTTTCCAATTTGGTTGAATTTTTTTTTATTTGGCCTATTTTTTTTCTTTTCTGTTCTTTATTTAATTCTATATTTCTACATTTGATTCATGAAAATTATTTATTTTTGTGTTTGAGATGTGCAAGTACACTTACTTTTGATTTACATGAGTATGAGGTTTTGAAGGATCAATTGTTTAATTTTTTTTTGTTGAACTGCAAAAAAAAACACAAAAAAAATATTGTGGATCAAGTCCAAAGGAAACAAATATATATTGAACAAAAAAAGTAGAAAAAGAAGGATCCAAAAAAAAAGGAGTTCAACACAACTTTTATTGCAATTTATTTGTGGTTTATTAATATCTACTTGCAATTAGTGTTTCTCTTAGAGTCTCCGTGTTGTCTCATTTAAATCTCTTTGGTAGTCCTATTATTTTCTAATTTTAATTTTCTTATTTTGGCCTTTCTCTTAGAGTCTCCGTGTTGTCTCATTTAAATCTCTTTGGTAGTCCTATTATTTTCTAATTTTAATTTTCTTATTTTGTGTCTTTAAAATTCCTTGAAGTTTTGTGTAGAGTTTTGAATTTTCTTTGTCCTCTCAAGTCAAAATTTATATCTCGCAACATTTTTAACATTGTTTGTTCACTCTTTGCTTAAATTACTAGAGTTCTTTGTCAAGCCCTAAAGGGAATTTGAGTGGTAAAAGGCAAGAGAGTACATTATAGAAAAGCCTATAAGTGTGATACATGAGTGAAAAATTGAGTGAAACACTTAGCAGAGTGGTGAGGTCCAAAAAAAAATATTGTTGCTAACATTTGCTTGTAGGGCATGACTTCTTCCCAGAATAGTGAGCCTCTATCACCTAAGACTGCGACACTTATGGTTGCACTTGATAAGCTCACATTACAAATGAATCAAATGCAACAACACAATCAACAACAGTTCGAAAGGCTCCAAAATTTTAATGAAGATGTGAGCGTGAGATTAGAAGGAGTGGAGAGAAGAAGAAGGAGACATGATGATTTAGACCATTCTTCTCATAATGATGAAGCGACACATGTTTTTAGGCCACGGCGAGGCCAAAGACGTGAGGCATTTGGGAACCACATGCTTAGGAGGGATAATGATGAGGAGGAGCATGATTTTAGGCCAAGACAAGGTCAAAGACGAGAGGAGTTCGGGAACCACACACCTCGAAGAGATAAGATGTGGAAGAAGATTATAATTCCTAAATTTAATGGAGCTAATGACCCAGAAGCTTACCTGGCATGGGAAATGAAGCTTGACCAAATCTTCAACTCTTACGATTATGAGGATGATGATAAGGTACTTATGGCTTCCTTGGAGTTTGAAGGCTATGCTATGAATTGGTGGAATCAAATCACCGTGGACATAGCTAGAAGAAGGCGGTTGCCAATTTCTACATGGGAGCAATTAAAGGTAGCTATGAAGGAAAGATTTGTGCCTCCTTATTATAAAAACAAATCTTCAACAAATTTTAACGACTTACACAGGGAAATAAGAGTGTTGAAGAGTATGTTCAAGAGATGGAGGTCACCTTGATGAAAGCTGAAGTGGAAGAAACACATATGGCTACAATGGCTAGATTCTTGAATGGATTAAATAG
>Ga0214545_1003284_pt1 | contig 30951 bp, 22 predicted proteins | sample CNSS4metaG_FD_160064 | JGI IMG/M metagenome (GOLD analysis project Ga0214545, IMG submission 160064) | Root nodule microbial communities from cowpea collected in UCLA plant growth center, Los Angeles, California, USA - CNSS4 | ecosystem: Host-associated > Plants > Roots > Nodule | place: USA...
ATGAGTAATTGTACAAGAAGAGGAAAAGTAATCAAGAGACATTATTTCATAGTTCACTAACTTCTTTCAACAGTAATACAGAGCCAACACCAATGTCACTACCAAACTCACGATCTGATAGAACTTTATTGTGTAGGCTTGCCTTGGCTGTATCAGTAGGGTCCTGGCAGAGTCATTTTACACGTGAGTAATAACTAAATAATGGAGTGCAAGTAAATCACTAAATCAGAAATCACCTTAATAGTGATGAGCATGTCCCCCAGGCCGTTCGGTTTGCACTCTTTGACAACTACGTACGAATGCATATTACCCATACTTAATCACCTGCATATTACCCATATTTAATCACCCCATAATCAGTGCTATCAAATGAAACATGACAATATTGATTCATTCCACATGGTTCCAAAAAATAAAACACAGGTCATCACTTATGAGCACACAGGTCATCAGTCATACATCAAACAAGTGTACTCCCCAGTTGCCAATGAAACCACACATCTAAGGAATATTTACAAATTAAATCACCTTATCCAAACAGAATCAACCCATAAAATAGTATGCAAGTTAAAAACATTGAGTCAACACACATGATTGCAAAAAATGCAACACAACTCATCACTTGGATGCACACAAGTCATCATGAATAAATCCTACAGCTACATTCCACTTGGGTTTGAAACCACATCAAACAGATAACTACGTACGAATGCATATTACCCATACTTAATCACCTGCATATTACCCATATTTAATCACCCCATAATCAGTGGTATCAAATGAAACATGACAAAATTGATTCATTCCACATGGTTCCAAAAAATAAAACACAGGTCATCACTTATGAGCACACAGGTCATCAGTCATACATCAAACAAGTGTACTCCCCAGTTGCCAATGAAACCACACATCTAAGGAATATTTACAAATTAAATCACCTTATCCAAACAGAATCAACCCATAAAATAGTATGCAAGTTAAAAACATTGAGTCAACACACATGATTGCAAAAAATGCAACACAACTCATCACTTGGATGCACACAAGTCATCATGAATAAATCCTACAGCTACATTCCACTTGGGTTTGAAACCACATCAAACAGATAACTACGTACGAATGCATATTACCCATACTTAATCACCTGCATATTACCCATATTTAATCACCCCATAATCAGTGGTATCAAATGAAACATGACAAAATTGATTCATTCCACATGGTTCCAAAAAATAAAACACAGGTCATCACTTATGAGCACACAGGTCATCAGTCATACATCAAACAAGTGTACTCCCCAGTTGCCAATGAAACCACACATCTAAGGAATATTTACAAATTAAATCACCTTATCCAAACAGAATCAACCCATAAAATAGTATGCAAGTTAAAAACATTGAGTCAACACACATGATTGCAAAAAATGCAACACAACTCATCACTTGGATGCACACAAGTCATCATCATTAAATCCTACAACTTTAATCCACTTGGGTTTGAAACCACAACTATTGACTGCTACGAATTTAAAAAACATTGATTAACACATTATTGCACAAAATGCATCACAGGTCATCACTTGTCAGCAAACAGGTCATCACAATTAAATAAGACAGATTTCATCAACCTAGTTACAAAACTAAGGAGTTCATGCATCTATCAAAGCACCAAAATCACAGTAAAGGAAAAATAACACAAACATACCAACCACTGCCTGAATCGAACAACTGAAAGCACCACAAACCCTAACTTCGCAAGCTTCGTCGAGGATTACAGTGTTGTGGTCATTCACCTGTACAAGGTAGATGTTAAATTTGTCTTTAACCAATAACTCACTTGACTATGCTGGCGAAAACCAAAAAAAAATCTCAGTTCCTTAACCAAAAAACCCATAACCACGACTTTGGAAAAAAAATACCACAAACCTGTTGCCGTAGTGGAGAAACCCAGATAAAATAAAACATACCTACGAACTACGAAGCTGAATCCAACAATGGAGACGAAGAAAAACCCTAACATACCTACGAACGTCTTCTCCCTTCGTCTTCTCCCTTCGTCTTCTCTCTTCGTCTTCTCCCTTCGTCTTTTTCGACTCACTACAACACACGTATTCTCCTTTCTTCCTTTCTCCTTTCGACTGGGTTTTCCCTTTCTTTCTTTCTTTTCCCTTTTCTCGTTTTTCACGAACAAGAATCCAACAATGGAGACGAAAAAAAACCGTAAATCTGGCAGGAACGACTTCTCCCTTCGTCTTCTCTCTTCGTCTTCTCCTTTCTTCCTTTCTTCCTTTCTCCTTTCTCCTTTCTTCCTTTCTCCTTTCTTCCTTTCTCCTTTCGAACGGGTATTCCCTTTCTTTCTTTCTTCTCCCGAAATCTCGTTTTTGCTCCCATTCTCCACACGAAACCCTAATTTCCTACCCTTTCAATTAAAACGCGCCCAAACCCACTACTAACCCGATTCTGACCCGCCCAACCCATTATCCGCTACAGGCCACGTCTGGAGAGAATGGGTTCACAAAAATTAATTTTAATTTAAAAAACTATTTCCACATGTGCATGCCACGTCAGGGGGTCACTAAAGGGGTCAAAAAAAGGGGTCAGGGTATCATTTTCCTTTTTTATATTACTTCCATCCATTCTATTGAGAAATGTGTAGAACTTTTCGTTAAAGAGAAAAAGGAAAAGTTTTGACAATCACAATTTCTTTTCGATAAACAAGTATTTGGGAATACTTACTAATGATAAAATATTAAATTAACACAAGTTAAAATAAAAATTGAAATCATTCGATAGAAAATTAATGGAAAGAGTTGTGGGTAGTTACATATAATAAGATGGTTTTCCATATATTATTAATGAAAAAATTACATGAACAACAAAAGGAGTTATCCTCTTGACCAATTTTTAACATGGTTGCATTTGATTAAAGTATGCAGGATGATGAATCATGTTGTTGGGATTCATAGGATTTTGGTTCATCATTTCTCGCATGGGTTGTAGCTCTGGTGGATGAGGCACGTTGACGTGAGGATTGAAGGGTAGTGGTTGCACATCGGAAAACTGTGAACTTGCACCAGAAGAAGATGAATTTTGCATATGAAATGCGTTCTCCATAACCATGTCATGGATGCTTTTCCTCTTCTTTTGGTGTTGTGTTTGAGCTTGACGGATAAAATATTTTTGTGCATGACTGGCAACTTGAATTGCAGTTTTCGTTTGAATGTAAGCTGAGATGTTTTTCCAATCTCCTTTTCCATATTTATGAAGTCCCTCTAGAAACCGCTTATGCTCCGCTTCTGTCCAAGTTATCCTTTTTCTTTTGTTCGACTGAAACGTCAACGACGACAGCGACGGTGACGGCAACGGGAAAGATAACGACGACAGCAACGACGATGACGGCAACGGCAACGCCGATGATGGAAACGGCAACGCTGATGACGGCAACGCCGATGACAACGATGACAGCGATGACGAGGATAATGGCAATGACGGCGACTGCAACATTAAAGGAGTTTCCATAGCAACGACGACAGGTTGGCTCTGCAAGGCTGCCGGAACATGGAAGGTGTGCGACGGCTGACCAATCAAGTCATACCAATCAGCACTCAACTCTTTCCAATAATCCATACTATGCTCTGCCATGGCTCTTTCTTCCTTTTCAACTCACTACACAGATCACTCTCAATGCTTTCTATCTTTTCTTACTTTTCTCTCTCACCCTATATCTTATTTATAGATAAGATAACATGATATATATATATATATATATATATTATTTAAAATATCTTATACGCGTAAAGATGCTTCAGATTATAAATGATATAATTTAAACCAGATATTAATTATATTATGTGTTTATTAAAATTAGATAACTCGATAGTATATATTTAAAAGCCTATTTTTTTCATCAAAATTATGTGTTCTTATTTAAATATTGATAATCAAAAAGTATATAAAAGATACACTTATACTAAATGCCAAAGAAAATAAGTTATAACAATATAGATATGTAACTATAAAATAAAATATATCACCATATCACATTAATAAGATTATGAGTAATAATTCAAAAGTTGATATTGAAAAATCATAAATGATGTACTTTAAACTAGATGGTAATTAAATTAGATAACTATAAGATATTAATAATATTACGTGCTAATAAAAATCAGATAACTAAATATTATTATTATTATTATTAATACTATTAATATTATTGTTATGTATTGTTATTACTATAACATATTATTATCATTATTACTATTATAAATATTACATATTACATATTATTATTATTTTTATTAGAATTATTAGTATTGTAATAATAATTATTATTATAATAATAAGTATTATATATTATTATTATAATATATTATTACTATTATAATTATTATATATTACTATAATTTATTACGATTTATTAGTATTACTATTTATTCATTATAAAAAAAATCTTATTAGTACCGATCTTAGTGAAAAAAAAAATAAAAGTTCATATTGGAGACCATAGATGATATACTTTAAACTAGAAGGTAATTAAATTTGGTAACTCTAAGATATTAATAATAATATTACGTGTTCATAAAAATTAGATAACTAAATAATATTTATTGAAAAAGCCAACTTTTTCTGTCAAAAGTATGTGTTCCTTTTTAAACATTAATAATCAAAAGTATATGAAAGATATCAGTTATACTAAATGTAAAATAACAAATTAAATAATACATTCAAAATCCACTTTTAATTTAATCTATATCCAATAAAATACGATGAATATTAATAATATGATATGATATCCAATTAAATAATTATAATAATATATATATATATATATATATATATATATATATATATAATATGTATTTATAATAATAATAATAATAATAATAATAATAATATATACTTATATGTTTTTAAGTTAGTTTGTAAGGCCAAATTTTATTTTTCTGTCCTAATGTTTAAGGATTGGTCTTAATTTGTTGGGCCTAAGGGTTGGCTCATAGGGTGCTAAGCCTCCTAAAGATACTAGGTTTTTCAGTCTCATTCTTGCAAACAGTATCTAAAACGCTACCCCTCTTCCTTTCAGAACGTTTTGCTAGGGTTACTCACGGCTCTTGGTCAAGCTAGCTCTAAGCTAGCTCTAAGTTCAGCTCGTCTTCACGTAAGTTAAACTTCAACCCCTACTGATTTCCTTCAAGGTTCTTTTTATTTTTTTTCCCGCTAGAGGTCCACTTTAGTAACCTCGTTCTTGGCGTTTAGGGTTTAGGGTTTAGGGTTTAGGGTTTAGGGTTTAGTATGGGTCAATTTTTGACCCGGCTCACCCAAGTTGAACCCGTGGTGGGCCGGGTTGACCCACAGGTTCTGACCCACTTTGATGACTCTACTTTTAACCAAATTTTATTAAGTTTATTTGACGTTTTGAACACATTTGATTGTAGTATTTTAGTTTGTTTATACTGTTAGACACATATTCACTACAATGTTAGTTGAGAAACACGTAACAAACTTTAAAAAATTTAGTTTAAAAGATTAAATCCACCCATTTCTAAATATAAGGGACTAAATTGGTTCAAGATTTCTTAGAGACTAATTCTAAATTTTACTAAAAGTTGAAAAATCAAAAACATATTTAACACTTTTAAAAAATATGGGTTCAAGAAGAAATTATAAGGGGTGCATGAAGAAATTTTTGACTTTTAAATAGTAAATACTAAATTAAAATATATAATGAAAACAAATTTTAAATCATTCTATACAAAATAATAAAAAGAGTTATGGTTAGTTACATAAAATGAAAATAAAATGGTTTTCTATCAACAAAAAATCTACAAACACAAACAAAATAGTCATCTTCTTGAGCAACTCTTAACATTAGTACATTCTTCTTGTCGGTTGCATTTGATTAAACTGTGTGGGATGCTGAATTATGTTGTTGATGGGATTAACCTGCACGATGACGTTGGTCGTCGGTTGATTAAACTGTGGAGGACGCTGAATTATGTTGTTGGAATTCACGTTTATCATTTGATGTGCTGGTTGCATATGGGAAAACTGTGTATTGTTGTTGAAAGAATGTGTTGGTTGAATCTGGTTAGACTGTGTATGATGTACTGATTGCGGTGGTTGCGGTAGTCGCACTTGTTGTGATTGCATTTGATGTGGTTGAGGTAGTCGTACTTGTTGCGACTGTATTTGATGTAGTTGCGATAGTCGCATTTGATGTGGTTGCGGTAGTCGCACTTGTTGTGATTGCATTTGATGTGGTTGCTGTAGTCGTACTTGTGGTTGCATTTGACATGGTTGCATCTGGATAGACTGTGTAGGACGTATAGATTGCAGTGGTTGCGCTTCTAGTGATTGCATACTGTTAAATTGTGAAATTGCAGGACTTGTTTTAGAAGAAGATGAATTTTGAGCATGAATATTAGTATGATTAGCAGTGTTCTCCAGAACCATGTCGTGAATGCTTTTTCTCCTCCTTTGCTCTTCTGATCTACGTTGACGGATAAAATACTTCTGTGCATGGCTGGCTACTTGAGTTGTATTTTTCGTTTGAATATACGCTGAAATTTTTTTCCAATTTCCTTTTTCATACTTATCAAGTGCTTCTAGAAATCGCCTGTGAAAAATAAACAAATATTGAATGAATATAATGGCATTGCAAAAATAAATCATAAACAAAAAAATATTAACCCTAAAAGCACCTGTGTTCTTCTTCGGTCCAAGTTATTCTTTTTGGTTTCTTGGACTGAACTCGCATGTGGCCGCGTTGTGATGTTTGAGACCACGACGACGTTGAAGGAGCTTCAACGACATCTTGAAGAGAACATCTAATGGAGGAGGTTGTTTCCGACATGGGAGGAACATTTGACGCAGACTGAGTTTGAATTTTAGGCAACACTTTTGAATCCGAAGCACCAAATTCATTATGCCATTCCTCACTCTGCTCCATCATTCTTCTTTCTTACTTTCAACACTTTCTTCCTTTCCAACTCTCTACAGAAATTCTATGAAATTCTATTGATGCTTTCTCTTTTTCACCTTCTTTTCTCTGTCAATTTATATATTTATATATTGTTAATAGTTAAAATAACAATAAGTGATATATATCAACTTATCATAAACATTAATTTATCTGACAACAAATCACCTATCATTTTAATAATATTAGGGTTAAAGCACTAATTAATCTTTTCATTGAGATTATGTGTAACTGATTATTAATGATTCTTGATGATAAATTAGATAAGCATAATTGATATTAATAATGTTATGTGTTCATCAACATTAATAACTATACTCATATGTTTAAAATATAAAAATCAAAAGCATAAATGATATAATTTAGACTAAATACAAGATAAAAAATTAAATAAATGATAGTACATTTAAATACTATAAGAAAATATCTCATTAAGAATCAATTTTAGTGACCAAAGATATTGTCAGGTACTATAGTGACCAATTTAGATATCAATTTACAAAATAAAAAATTATTGAGTATTAAAATAGTCACTATTATGAATAAAAAATTATAATTAATGTCTACATTAGTTTTCAAAATTAGTTATCGAGGTTTTGACTACAAAAAAGTGGTCACTAAACATTAGTTATCAAGATTTTTATTACTAAAGGAATTAGTTTATAAATTAGTCTATAATTAATTAGTAACCAATTATAACTTTCTTTTATAATAGTGATGGTTTCAGTAATCAATAATTTTTTATTTTGTAAATTAGTATTTAGTTTGTTTAAGCGAATAACAATATTTCTTCTTTTACTAAAATTGGTTGTAAAGGAGGAATTTTCTTGTAGTGAAAATATTATCTTTCAAACTTTATAAAATCATGGCTAGTTGTTAAAAAATTGATAATGGAAATTACAAAAGATATCATTTAAAAATTTATATTTTGTTTCATAATTAATATTTTTATGTCAATGTTGTGACGTAAGTCCTTAAAAATTATAATAATTAGACAAATAAACCCATGGAGTTAAGTAGATATTTTAAGTAAAAGATAAAATAATTAATTATTTATATGATTTAATATATATATATATATATATATATATATATATATATATATATATATATATATATATATATATTAAGTCATATAACTAATAAATTATTTTATCTTTTACTTAAAATATTTATTTAACTTCATTGGTTTAAAATATATATCTTTTAGAGATAAAATGCTTTATTTAAATTCTTTTCTAAATTATAAGAGAGTTTAATAATTATTTTATTCAAAAAGATTTATTTCATGCAAAAGAAATAAAATATAAGGTTTGGTGAATAATATTTCAATTAAAAATATATTAAATAGATATCGGATTAGTATCATTCTAGTCTGGGTGCTACATATGTCATAATATTAATATTTATGGTATAATAGGTTAAACAAAACTTATGATAGATATTTGATATAAATAAATTTTAGCCAAGTTATATTTTACTGCCTAAATGTTAGTTTTTGGTTTTTATGTTTTAGTACGTTAAGTTTAAAGATCTTAATTTGGCACTTTAGGCTTTTAAAAATGTTTGTATTGATTGTGTTTAACTAGAACATTAAATTGGTTCTAAGAACATTAAAAATATTTGGTATTATGTAGTGTACATTTGGCATAAATAGTCAATGTAGATTCTAATATACTAATTATCGATAAAATTTCAATGAAAATTAAATATGATTAAAATTTTAGAATTTGTGCGAATGATATTAAATATATGAAAACTTGTAAATATGTATTGTACTATATGAGATCAGACTTGCCAATACATCTCTAATATAAATTAAAAACCAATTAAAATTAAATAAACAACATATTTGTATATAAATTTTTTTCTTTATTTATTTTTTAGTTTTTCTTATTTTATTTAAAATTTAATTATTTTTTAATATTATTTATTTTCTAATTTTATTTATTTTTTGATACAGTGCATAATAACAAAATTAAAAAGAAACAAATAAAAAAATACATATATAAAAATATGTATTCTTTAGTTTTTTTTTGAATAATATATTAAAACAAATAAAAAAATAAAAGAAAAATATATGTAAATATATACCAGATCCCAAAATTTAAGAAATATAATATATATATATATATATATATATATATATTCTTTAATGTTATTTAATTGTTAGATAAGTGTTAATGTTAATTTTAATTTTATTTATTTCTCTTAATAAATTATATATAAAGTAAATAAAAAAAAAAATATATATATATATATATATATATATATATATGAATATAATTTTAAATATATTGTATTCCAATATATAAATATAAATATATATATATATATATATATATTTTAAAATTCAATAATTATTTAAATCAGATTTTAAAATCTGATAATTTTAAAAGGAATTACCTCCATTATTTGATGTATCGGTTACACTGGTTAAACTGCCTATGATGTATTGCTTTTATTCAATTACGTTGTGGATGATGATTTATTGTAGTTTAAGATAAATTTACATTGAAATTATTGTAGTATGACAAATGATTTAGAGGAAAACTCCAAGGTAAATTTATATCATCTGCATTGATGTTGGACTTAAAAACTAAAAATAAAAGACATAAAAGACAATTATTTATGATAGTAAATGCTCTTGCAATGGTTACCATATAGTTATCATCATAGAGACGATAACTTTTACGATATCTTACTACAGGATACTTAATAAATGCACTCATAGTTTTAATGTACGACATAACGTAAATATTTTGCAATCAATTGTGTAATTGTCCATATATTGTTCATTATTATTACAAAAGTTTACATGCAGAAAAAAAAAATAGTTATTCTCTTCGCCAACCCTTAACATTTAATCTCTCTGGGGTACGTAGGGTTTCATCTGATTAAACTGTGGATGATGATTCATGTTGTTGCTCTGATTTGGTTGCATCATCTCTAATGTTGATTCTTGATTTAGCTGTGCTGGATGAGGCATTTGCATGTTGACGTGATGAGGGTGCAGGCGGAGTTTCGATCAAATACACCAAATCAGTATCAAACCAAGACAACCGTTCCGAAACCTCAGCAATTAACTCATTTTCAATCTGCTTAACCATTGTTCTTTCTTCTTTCAACACTTTTTTTTCTTTCCAATTCACTACAGAAATTTCCTCCATGCTATTTATAGATACGATAACACTTATCTAACAAGAAAATAAAATATATTAGGATATGTAAATAAGATTATGTGTATTTAAAATCTAATATGTTAAAGTAGATGAAAAATTTAATAACTATAAGATCTAATAACACTATATGCTCATTGAATTAGATAACTAGAGAATATATATTTAAAATTCTACTTTTTCATCAAAAATTATATATATGTGTTTTTCTTAAATATTATTAATAAAAAAGTAAAAATATATCTTTCATACTAAATGCAAGATTACAAATTATAATGATACTTAAAATTAGATAACGATCATGAATGAATTAGATTTTTTTAAAATCTAATATAGATTTAATCTATATTCAATAAAAAAAATTGAATACTATAATAATATGATATAATTAATATTTAAATTGTTTTGTAGTTTCCATGCAATAATAATTTATTATAGAAAATTATTATAAGATCTTAAGATTTACACACATGAATCATAATAGGATACTAACCTTGATCCGTGAGAGATCCAATAAGAATGCGTTCTTCAATCTTTGTTCTTCAACTTCCTTTCTCTAATCTATCTTTCTGTCTTTGTTTCTCCTCTCACACTCTCTTCCTTAATGACTTATTGTGAGATAAACCTTATGGCAAGAGACAGAACCTTGATCCAGTTATAAGCTAACATCCATCAAGTTGGACTGAGCTTTATTTTATCTTTATTTTATTTTATTATGACTTCTCATAATAACCAATAGGTCCTTATATTTTATTAAATCACAATTGGATCCATCATAATATTTTAAATGAGTCACGTAATAGAATTAATTTGTCAATTAATTCTAACATATATTCTTCCACTTGACTTATATGATGTCATAACATTATGTGATTTAATACATAAACTAAACATAATGCACATTTAAGGACCTTACATAAATTGGTTTAATCATTATTCACAATCAAAGATACAAAAATAATAAGAGTCATGACGGTCACACATTATTCACTCGACATGATCCCTTCCATGTACTACTGTATCAACCCTTTCTCCTTCATATGATTTTAGGATGAGAAATTCATAATGAGTTCAAACATAATGTCATTTTTTCAATAACAATAATATAACATAATTTGTTTTACTCATCATAATTTGCATGCATAAACATAAAGCACAAAACACAACTTTCAAAAACTTATACATTAAAGAGCTTAGAGTGTCACATAAAAATTAATAACATTAACATTCATCATTTAACATTTAACATTCATTAGTAGACATAATGCCCATATTCTTTACATGACAAGCATACAACTTGGGTGGTAACCTTTTTTGTCAAAGGGTCAACAATAATAAGATCTGTGCTAATATGTTCTATTGACACTCTACGTTTTTGAACTTATTCTTTAGCGGCAAAGTATTTCAACTCCATATGCTTAGCACCTTTGGAATACTTGTCGTTCTTATAAAAAAAGACTATTGTGGAATTATCACAATAAATTTTCACCAGCTATGAGATATTTTCGACTACTCCAAGTCTTGAAATAAAATTCCACAACCAATTAGCTTGAATTGTGGCCTCAAAGCATGCCACAAATTCAACATCCATGGTGGATGCAGCAATGACAAACTACTTTCACTTTTCCATGAAATCGCTCCTCCAGCTAAAAGATACACATAACCAAATATAGACTTTCTTGTATCCATACAACTGGCAAAATCTAAATCTGTATAACCTATGACCTCAAGATGATCAGATTTTCTATAAGTAAGCATGTGATTTTTTGTTCCTTGTAGGTATATTAAAACTTTCTTTGCAACTTTTCAATGCTCCAGTCCTGGATTACTCTGGTATCTACAAAGACATCAACTGCAAAACTAATATCTGACCTCGTACATGTTTGAGCATACATCAAACTCCCAACACTAGATGCATAAGGGATATCTTCCATTTATTTCCGTTCCAAATCATTCTTTGGACATTGTATAAGACTAAACTTGTCTCCTTTCTGTATTAGAACGAGAGATGCTAAACTTTTATCCATTATGAATATCTAAAACTTTATTAATATATGCATTCTGAGACAAACTTTATTTTATAATAATACACCAAAATAATATTACACCAATCATGTTATATATTACAATAAACCTTCAAATAAAAAACAAAGTTTATTATCAACCACAACTAATTCTATTTAAGATACACATCGCATTCATAATTATTTTGGCATAAATGGCAAATGTCCTTGATGTACTTACTGTGAAGCCCACTTTCTATGTTTTTTTTAAGTTTTGGGCCCAGTTTTGTAAAAGGCCTTAGGTCAGCCCATTTGTTTTCACTTAAGAAATCCCTTCAACTTTTCCACTTAGCACTTTACTCTTTTTCTCATGCATCCAAAATAATTCCAACTCTTTCATCTCCTTAGCAGAAGTTGAGCTGGGAACCTTGGAAAACCCTTCTCCGAGCTAACCGAAGTGTTCGTCCCTCCATGTAAGTCGAACTCAAATTCATTTTTGTTCCTTTTCTTTTCAGTTCCAAAGTTTGGCAGTGCATTTTGTGGTCTAGGAATTGACTATGTCTTCCGTGTTCTTGTTTGCAAACTCCTTAAGCTGTAGATGAGCGGTATTGCTTTACTGTTGGGGCTTGTGTGTGGTAGGGTGAAACCCATTGGCAATGGTTCTGTAGAGCAGTAGAGGTCATCACAAGTACAAGCAACTAGTGAATCCAGTCTCACTACATGTATCTAGATAACTGAGTTAGAGGGTCTTAAATTGTTTGTTGTCACATGCTTTGTGTGTTTACTGATCTGCCAACTTATAACCTGTTTGCATATGTGTATATCAAAATTATTTTTTTCTAGCTTACCCTTTCTTTCTGTGTATGTTTCTTGTTTGGTTTTCCTTTTTGTAATGATCACCAATGTTGGTGTGAGCAGATGTGGAGACTCTTGGTGACCGTAAGGATGGTGGAGATGCAGCTATTTAGACTAGGCTTAAGTGTATTTTGCTAGACTGTTTTGCTTTATGAAACATGTTTATGGCATTGTTATGTGCCTATGGTACTTTTGTCTGAATAACTTTAAAAGGTTAATTTTGATATAATTTTGTTATTATAATTATTATTTTGTTTATCATTAATTTTAATATAATTTTGCTCTATTTTATTATAATTTTGTGATACTTTATTTATTATAATTATCTATTAAATGGGATGTCACACTTACATAAAGAATATATTGCATTGCACGCAATCCCCCAATAACCGTCGAAACAAAAATAAAAGCAGGACATTAACGGTGAAGAATAACAAACATAAGATTCATGATAGAAATTGATGACAACACTCATTACAAGTAAATGTGTCATTAACAACCAATTTTAGTGATCAAAAGTTGTTAGTCACTATATTTACCAATTTGTAAAACAAAACATTATTAGTTACTAAAATAGTTACTATTATTATTAAAAAGGTTAAATAATTCCATTGGTCCCCATTTTCATAGGAAAATCTCAAATATGTTCTCTTCTTCTTTTTTATTTTTGTCTCAATTAGGTCCTTATTTTAAAAATTTGTTGCAATTAGGTTCTTTCGTTAGTACTAGTCGCGTCAACTATGTGTCACGTGTCAGCATGTGATTTCTTTTATTTTTTTAATCATTTTTTATAATTTTTTTTTTATTTTTAAAAATAATATTTTTTATTTTTTTATTTTTAAAAAATAATAAAAATGGTCATGGGTCAAGCTGACATTGTGTCACGTGACAGAGGCAGTGTGATGTGGCAGTGACAGTGTCATGTATTTGTTATTTTGTCTCAATTTGATCCCAATTTTTTTAAAACTGAAGTTTTTTCATCCCAATTCAAATTGAGACAAAATTTAACCTTCATATAAATGACACAATGATATTTTTAATCAAATTAAAATTTTATTTTACATTTAACGTTATTTAAATATTGTTTCGAATATTTATATATCAATAATTTATAGGCAAATGTTAGAGTTGGTTTAAAAATAATAACTTTATAAATTGAATTGTAAAATTTTAAATAAATATATTTATTTTAAATTGTTATAAAATTGTTATAAAATTATTTTAAAATTTTATATTTGAATTTATAAAATTGTTATTTTTAAAACAAATCTAACATTTATCTATAAATTATAGATATATAAATATTTAAAACAAAATTTAAATAAAGTTCAATACAAAATATACATTTAAATAAACATAATTTTTTTAAAAATATCAATTATAATAAAAATACCATTGTAAGATTTATGTAAAAATTAAATTTTGTATAGGGATTTGATTAATTCAGTTTTAAAAAAAATTTAGGACCAAATTGAGACAAAATAATAAATATAGATACTACATTGAAACTTTTCATATTCAATAGTGACACATGACACTTTATTGTCATATCACACTATCTCTGTCATGTGACATAATATGAGCTTGACACGTGACAAAATTTATTTTATTTGTAAAATAATTAAAAAAATCAAAAAAATTACATGTTGACACGTGATACATAATTAACATTAATGAAAAGAATTTAATTACAATACATTTTTCAAAATAGAGACATAATTAAGAAGAAAAAAAAAACCTACTTGAAATTTTTCAATAAAAAGGATCAATAGAAATGTTATTAGAAAGTAATATGTTGGGAAGTGCGCGAACTCAAATCCTACATTAAGAATATTTGTAACATATGAATTAAAGTCTCAGATTTGTCTGCCATTCAAATTTAATTACCCAGCAAACACTTTACCACATTAAGTACATAACCATTTTTTAATTAATTTTTTTTTTCACACGGATTAACTTTATAATCACTATGTGGTTAGCATTTGGTTTTATCGCAAGCACTCTGCATTATGCAGGTAACCTTGTTTGAAACAATTCCATCGCGGCTAAGCCCAAATTTGACAAAAGGGTCCATGTATTGTTTTATGTAACAGGACAAAAAAAATCAATGTTTTTCTTTGTTTATGTAACAGGCTAACTTTCTTGATTTATTAATAATGTCAAAGTGGGAAGCTTCAAATTTCATAGGGAAATTACCCATTCGTGTCTTTGCAAGGTCGTTAGCCGTTGGCACTTGCAGTTGCTTCGAACAGCATGTCATGTCGCTAACATAACTTTTCCTTCCACTCTTTTTCGTTGCTCTTACTCCTCCATGAACCCTGTCCTTCTTCTTCTCCCACTCTCACATTTTCTGGGTTACTCTCTGTGTAATCAATAGTTTCAAGAGTGGACTGGATATAGCTTATACTACTACCCTGTGTTTATATTCAGGTAAAGTTGTCTCCTTTTCTTTCTGGGTGGTGAAAAAAGATTTGTCTTCTTTTATCGTCAACCTATATAATTTTGAAATTTTGATTTTCTTATGATTGATTGTGAAATTGTAATCGATTGTGAGAGGTGTTGATCATGCATCACACACACAATAACACATTTTCTGGTTCACTTTCTATTTAATCAGTAGTTTCAAGATTGGACTGCATATCTTATATTACTTCCCCAAGTCAATCCTCATGTAAAGTTAGCTGCTTTTTCTTTTTTCTCAGGGCAGTTATATTTTTTTTTCTCCTATATTATTGTTACCCTTTATAATTTTGATATATATTTTTCTTATGGATCGATTATTGGGTCTGATCATGCTGCATAGTTAGGTCTGGAATTTCAAATTTGATTTATGCTTTATTGTTAAGATGGCTGAAAGTTTCGTTTTTGGGTGTTTTGGTGAAGGGGAATGAGAAGAAGTTGCTAAGCTTGGAAAACTGGTCATTCTTGCTTTGAACTTGAATGTGTGATGGAGTTTCCTTCTTTTTATGGTTTGAATGTTTGGAGGGCATGTGCAAATATGCGAGTTTGGACCCTTTTCTCACTCCTGCTGCTACTGGAGACTGGTGTTGTGTATTCTAGTTCTGACTACTTGGTTGGTCTTGGAAGTTATGACATTACAGGCCCTGCTGCTGATGTTAACATGATGGGGTATGCTAACACCGGACAGACAGCATCCGGAATTCACTTCAGGCTACGGGCTCGTGCTTTCATTGTTGCAGAGCCAAAGGGGAAGAGGGTAGTGTTTGTGAACCTTGATGCTTGCATGGCTTCACAGATTGTGAAGATCAAAGTAATTGAGAGGTTAAAAGCAAGGTACTGGCAGTGTATAGTTCAGTTATCAAGAGTTATTGTGTCAGAAATTGTGTTATCTTGAGAAAATTTACTTTATTTCTGCTTGTAGTAAAATGGATCTGAATGTCTGTAAGTGAGCAATTCAATTCAGAGAGTGAAATAAGCAGTCTTAATCATTGATGAGAAAGAAAGTGGTTGATGTTACATAGACTTACATAACAAGTTATGATTGTATTAGGATATCAATCAACTGTTGATTGTTTTTCATCAAAGCGATTTTGCATGTACTTACTTTAGATGAATGAATGAAATCATTGTAAGATATTTTGATCTCAATAGTTGTGTGATTAAAGTACTATTTTCATTTTGTTTGACAGATATGGTGATCTATATACTGAAAATAATGTAGCCATTAGTGGAATTCACACTCATGCTGGTCCTGGGGGTTATCTCCAATATGTTGTGTACATTATAACTTCTTTTGGATTTGTGCATCAGTCCTTTGATGTCATTGTCGATGGCATCGAAAAATGTATTATCCAGGCCCATGAAAATCTCCGCCCCGGATCAATATTTGTCAATAAGGGTAAGGGATACAATTTGCATATTCTCTTCCTTCCTAGGCCTTTATGTACACCATGTACAAACATGCGATCCCACACACCGCTTTTATATCAATTTATTTATCACAGATGGTATGGTTCAAGTTCATACTAGATCTCCATTGTTGTACTAGTTGTTCAAGTATGAAATCACAGGATAAAATGATTAATGCTGATATATTTTCCTATCTTTAGGGGAACTTGGATGGTAATAACTTATGACTCATTGGAAGGTTATCTTATACTTGCAGGAGAACTCTTAGATGCTGGTGTAAATCGCAGTCCTAGTGCTTATCTAAATAATCCTGCTGCAGAGAGAAAAAAGTATGAGTATAATGTTGATAAAGAAATGACTCTTTTAAAATTTGTTGATGATGAATGGGGACCTGTTGGATCCTTCAACTGGTTTCCTACTCATGGAACATCAATGAGTCGGACAAACTCATTAATTAGTGGGGATAATAAAGGTGTAGCTGCACGATTCATGGAAGATTGGTTTGAGAAAAAAGGTTATGAAAAAACTGATTCTGCTAAAACTGAAGATGGTGGTTTGCCTCGAAAAATCTCAAATATAATTCCTGGCCTTCACAATAATAGTAAGATGCTTACACTGTGTCTTTTTTATGTAATGCATCTGTTGTTGAAATTTTTGAATTCTTTTCGAACACTGATCTAAGAAGCATGATCAATATCCTAATTGATAGCATGAATATTTAGAGTTTTATATGTCAGGTGGATCCATCATTTGGAATACTAACACTTTTTGAAACCCGTGATGACATTTTAGATATTTCATTATCTGTTTCATGCTTTGGTTGAAGAACAAAACAAACTTACTCTGTGTGATTGATGTTATGTAACTAGGTCATCAGTAGTAAGAGATCTGAAAATTACAAATGACTAGTAATATTTATATTCTTATCTAAAATTCATTGGTGCAGAGCATGAATTACTGGAAATTGCTACCTCCTTTCAGTCTTCTCCTGGTAGATCAGCAAGCAAAACATCGAGTGTTTCAAAACGTGTGAGAGGTGCTCATAGGAAGGATGACAAACCTAGATTTGTATCTGCGTTCTGCCAATCAAATTGTGGAGATGTTAGTCCAAATGTGCTTGGAGCATTTTGCATAGATACTGGATTACCTTGTGACTTCAATCATAGTACATGTGGAGGCAAGAATGAATTATGTTATAGCCGAGGACCCGGGTAATTATTATTCATTACATACTCTGTGTCACAAGTGCATGGAAATGCCATCTAAGCCTTTGGAAGTACTAAATTGCATTATTTATGTGATAGCTACCCAGATGAATTTGAAAGTACACGCATTATTGGAGAAAGACAATTTAGAAAAGCAGTAGATCTTTTCAATACTGTGGATGAAGAGATTGAAGGAGAGGTTGATTTTCGACATACCTATATAGATTTCTCCCAACTTGAGGTAACCATTTCTGATGAAGGAGATTCTGAGGTTGTAAAGACATGCCCCGCCGCAATGGGGTTTGCATTTGCAGCTGGAACAACAGATGGACCTGGAGCTTTTGATTTTACACAAGGTGATGATAAGGTAATCTTTCTTTCATACTGCATTGTCTTAGACAGTAATCTTAAATACTTGTTGTGGTTTATGCTTATTATTTGTTCTGATGTGTGTGTTAGGGAAATCCTTTCTGGAAGCTGGTGCGCGACTTGCTCAAGACACCAACCAAGGAACAGATAGAGTGTCATCGCCCCAAACCGATTTTGCTAGATACTGGTGAAATGAAGAAACCATATGATTGGGCTGTAAGTTACTCATAAATCCTTTCCCTTGGTTCAGTTTAGTTATCTCCTTTGTGTTGGTTGAATAAGGACTCTTTTGACTTTATGAAACTTTCATGTTGGTGTTAATTTTGCAGCCTTCAATACTTCCGATTCAGATCATTCGAATTGGGCAATTGGTCCTTCTTTGTGTACCAGGAGGTACCAACTTGTCTCCTGCTCTCTTATTTTATTGTAATATGCTATTGTTGGAATCTCCACCCTTCATCTTCTCAAGTTTTGTTTCACATATGACAGAAACTATTACATATATCAGTACATCTAATTCATGTTTATTGTTTTTCCCGTGGAAATTGATGGTTATTTATTTATTCATATAAGTGCTTGTGAAACAACTTATATTGGTCCTTATATTTCTTCTTGGTGCTTCATTCTTGTTTGCCATTGTTTTCATTTGACAGAATTCACAACAATGGCTGGGAGGCGTCTTCGTGATGCAGTGAAGACAGTGCTAACTAGTGAAGAAGATTTTGATTTCGATGAAATTTACATTGTTATAGCAGGGTTATCTAACACCTATTCACAGTACGTCACTACATATGAAGAGTACCAGGTGCAAAGATACGAGGTCAGTTGTAAGAGCATGAAACTCACAACAAACATTTGACATCTCTTAGATTACCATGTAGCAAGGACAATTGAAGCACTGACAAAAGTTTATTTTTAGTGATCCAAATTCTTAATCACATAACATTACTCTGTATTGACAAAAGATAGATGGAATTAGACATGTTTTTTGAGCATTTTTGAAAATTTGTTCCTCTTCAGTCATATGCTAGAGCTGGCCAACTAAACATTGTGCACACTTGTGCTAACATGTACACACATATATATTCTGATATCATGTTAAAAAATAGATTTTAAGTCTGACTCAACCTTACAAAACCAACTTGTAAGGTGAAGTTTGGACTCATATACACTCTAAATTGACCTTATCTCTAATTGCCGTTGGACTTTTAACAATGTAAATTATGTTACAGGACAATAGCACTTTTTTAGTGGCTATTCTGTTTAAGTTTCTGACTTTAAATTTCTTGTTGTCAGGGTGCTTCCACACTATATGGTCCCCACACACTGAGTGCATACATTCAGGAGTTTAAGAAACTTGCAGTGGCCCTGATCAATGACGAAGCGGTAGAAGCTGGTCCTGAACCCCCTGATCTCCTTGAGAAGCAAATAGGTTTACTTCCACCAGTTGTGGTGGATGGAATTCCCCTTGGAGTAAATTTTGGGGATGTTTGTGCTGATGTGCCGCAGAACTCCACCTTCAAAAGTGGTGACATGGTGGCAGCTTCATTTTGGTCGGCTTGTCCTCGCAATGATCTCATGACTGAAGGCACCTTTGCACTGGTGGAGTTTCTCCAAGAAAAGGATGATTGGATTCCTGCATATGATGATGATGATTTCTGTCTCCGCTATAAGTGGTCAAGGCCTTACAAACTGAGTTCAAGGAGTAGAGCAACATTGGAATGGAGGATACCAGAGGGTGTGACTCCTGGTGTATACAGATTTAGACATTTTGGTGCTGCAAAGGGTTTATTTGGATCAATTCATCACTTTACAGCTTCATCCAGTGCCTTTGTAGTAGCCTAAACTAAAGGGAGCCATGTTCTTGCAGCCATTGCTATATTTATCATTTGTCTTGCTGAACTTTAACTGAATCCGTTCAATCTTAATGAAGGTTGATTCAACTATGATCACCTTTATCCTTTTTCCCACAAATTCTGCAGCTAACCTTATATTTGCATACCATATCTCTGGTATAAAAGGTATTATCTGCAATGTATAATGTAACATATAGTACATATTTTACTTTTACTTTTATTATAAGTGAAGGAGGCATATTTGAGTTGGTAAATGATAATTTCTTTTAAAGTATATTTTTCTAGTTTTCATATATTAAATATCATTTTTACAAATTCTCCTGAAAATATATTTTAATGGTATGGTATTTAATTAATTTTATCATATCTTCTAAAAATATTGTTAGTATTGAGAACATGGATGTGTCTAATTATTTTACTTAGACCTTCGAAATTAGATGGTGGTCAAGTGAACTGATGATGAGTGCATAAATGAGAATAATATATATTAGTTTTAGATAAATAAGATGCTTGTTTGTAGAATAAAATTTACTTTGATTGTAAATTTTATATTAAAATCCACTTTTGTTGTATTTTCTTTCATTATTACTAAAATAGAAGTAACTAGTAAATTTTGCATTTTGGCATATCAAGTCTGATAAGGTCTATGAGGTGTAGTTACATGGAAGCAAGATATCTGAAGTCATCGAAGCCCATAAAAAGTGATAGGGATCAAGTTATGCTTTAGCTTGAATTAGCACTTGTTAAGAACTTTTTTTATTTAGTTTGATATCACAGGAAACAATAAATAAGGAAACTCCAGGGAAGTTAGCCACTAAATATAAATTCAATCAATACATACATACACATTTAATTTAAGAGGATTACGAGTGTGAAGATTTGCTTCTATGATATAGGAGTAGATTAAACACATAATATGAAGTAATAGTAGACATAATTGTCGAAAATGAGAAGATAAAAGCAAGACAATTACACATGAATAAGATCAAGAAATAAAATCAACCACTAGATTTATTTGGAGTAATTTCTAAAGTCGCTCCCACTTCTTTTTTTTTTTTGCTGCTGCTTGTATGCTTCAAGAGATCCAGCAAGCTCTTCAACTTAGTATTGACCGGTCCTTTGATTCTTCAATTGTCCATACCACATTCTCAAAGTCATTTGTCAACGACCTCAAGACTCATGCTCTCCAACTTCACTTTTAGTGTTTGAAACCATACTTGTTTCACTCGGTCGTCCTCTTTATATGCCTTCTTCAAAATGTCTCATATTTCTTTTGAAGATTTTGTACTTTCAATCTTCTCAAAGTCAAATTCGTCCACAGCTTGGTACAAGATGTACAGAGCTCCCATGTCCTTTGTATGCACTCCTCTCAACACATTCATCTGAACATCCAACCAATTCGTGTTCTACATGTATTTTCCACAATCTCCCAATTTTCTTGGAAACCAAGATGATCCTTCATTTTGAGACTCCAATTATCAACTTGAACATGAGCACACAATTTGTAAGACTAGTCATCTCTCACTCTTGTTTTTTCTCAAACACTCAAGCTAATTGATTCCTTTTTCCCACTTAGACACCCAAGCTAACTAGCTCTTGTTGGTACCACTTTGTTAGCAAATCAAGCTTTTGTGAACAATCTTATTCACATTTTCTATGTTGTTATTAATCAACAATATAATTTACATACTCAAATAGTTCTGATTGTTGTAATCAAAACAGATAAAAACGACTAACACATTAATTATTCGTAACACTACAACGGCTAATATATTAATTACTTACAACAGCTAATATATTTAAATTTATTCCATTTAAGTTTACCTAACTGTTCCTAGTTCAGTTCTTTCTCGTAGCCTACATAGCAAGCTTATGCCAACAATTGTAAGTCCATTCACATCATGAAGAGCACTCTTATTAGAAGCTTTTCTCTAGACTACAGGGATTCTTTTGTAAATTTTACCTTGTTTTACCCAATATTCCCTGCTTAAAAAACATTTGTAGTGGATCAATCTATCCCACTTGGTCCATGGATGGTCCTGACTCAGATGACTATGTGTTATCAGAATTAATCTAACTTCTACTGAAATTCAAGGCAAAAGTTACTTTGTTACTAATAATCCGTTGAATCAGGGATTGATCTAATCCCTTAATTATTGGGAACTTAAATCTCCCTCCAACAGACATACATTACATCAACAGAAGATTTCCTCCACAAAAATAAGACTACGTAAATATGAGGATAAAAATTAGCTTTTATTGGCAGATTATTTTCTCAACAGTTAGAGTATTTTTTTATCTGAAATTATTTTTCAAACAAGTCAACTTTTTTTATTCAATGTTAACAAAGGTTGGTTTTTTAATGACACTGTTACAGTTATTGATTAGTGAATATAAATTTGGACTATCGTTGAACACTTTTAAGAGTTTTCTTGACTAATATTGGCGAGACTATCTTTGAATAGATATCAATCAGATTTTTTTCATTAAAATTTTGTAGTAATTATTTTTTCTCCATGATTGAAATATTATTTCTAAACAAGAAAATTAAAATTTAATAAAGTTGAATTGTCTTCCTTATCTAAAGGAATATTTGATAAATAAAAAATTTAAAGCGTATTTGCTGAAAATTGTAAAATTTACTTTCCATTCCCATAGGCCTCAACAAATAGTAGTCCAGAAGCATCTTGATTTAAGACATGAAGTCAAAAGAAGAGAAACCCCTCTGATCAAATACTCAAACACCTGCATACATAAAAAAAGTTTAATGATGCTACATATATATGGAAATTAATTTGATGTATATGGTAGACCTTTAGGAACAGTAGAAATCTCAGTTCTTGATCAGACAAAGCAAGCACTATTCCTTAGACTCGATTAACTCCTATAAAAATATTCCTAACTGCTTATTGAAAATTAAAGGCACAAAGGCTATGTTGAAAAAACGGCGACAGAATTTAAGAAAACAATTATGATTGTCATACATTTCCACAAAACCACTACCTGCTTTTCATACGTTCCTATGTAGCAACAGCATCCCAACCCATGTCATGCATTAGGTTGTGCATCTTCTGCTGAAATGTTTGATGTATACTTCAATGGAAAAATTTGTGGTGATCCAGAAAAAGAAGATTGAGAGTGGTTAGCGATTAGTTAAAAAGAAGGGATAATATGAAGCACAAGAATCCTCTCAGGCAGAGGATTTCTCTCAGTTGACTTCAACAGAGATAATCTGCAGCCCACAAACATAGGAGTAGAGAATTAAAACACGGATTAATTAGTCAACCGAAGGAGTTTTCCGTTCTGTAAGGTGCGAGTGCAGTTAGGTACAGAAGAAAAGAGAAACAAAATGTAAGAAAGGGTGTGTTCAGCTAACACAACAGAGTCAAGTAAAATGGAATTGTATAATACTGAAATTCTCTTTCAAAAATTCCTTATTCAGCAAACACAAGAGTTATGTAAATGGAGTTAAAAAATTCACTACTCATGTAATCCATTTTAAGTTGACAGAGAAGCAAACAAGCATTAAAGTACAAAGGAAAAAACATGGAGAAAACAGAAACAAAGAAGAAAAATGCAGTAGTGTTATATTGGGAGAAATGGCAAGAAACCTCCTTGTCCTCACTGAAAGAATAGATCCATGTGATTCCTTGCAATCCCCGAGGATGAAGAGAAGCTGCAAAGAAAAGGAAAATCAACAAGGATGGCAAGTTCAATTTGAGGAATTTCAAGAGCATGGGGGAGAGAAACTCTGTTACCAACTGTTAAGCTGCAGAGAATGCATGACTGAGTAGCAGAGGCGCAACAATATCATTCCTTCTTTGTCATGCATACAATTCCATGAAACCAGGCAAGACCTACTGATGATGATAGGTTGATGTAGAATACTTGATGCACAATAAAGGGACAAATCGTATTTGACAATCCAACATGTGTAAAACTAGTAGTTGGTGCGCCTCAATACCTGAAATTATACAAATATATTGAGTATGAGCCAAAGGCTTGAAAAACTATACACTCTACATTTTTCCTGAGAAGTATACAAAGTGCATCACGTTCATTCCAAAAAAAAATTTGATAGAAAATATGAATGACAAAAACAAGTAGTGACTCTGAATTCAAGTCTCTGCTGGAATAGAAGTTGTCTTGGTAGCAAATCAAGATATTTGAAAAAGAATAACCCAACTAAATTGTGACAATTGAAATGAAGCTATTATTGTGAGATGATGATAAATCTATGCCTTCACTACACTCCTGTCTGGTATGAAGGGACTAAGAGCATAAAAGTTAAGTTTCATGCAATCTAATAAAGAGAAAAAGATGGTGCGGTCTCGTTTACAATTCAAACTTGTTAGAACTTATAATGACATTCACATCTAAACAAAAACTACATTTGAATTTCTTCTGACTAAAAATGGATTTATACAGATAAACCTCAAATAGTGTTGCATTCATATATTGTGGGAAATTTTAGGATATTACAGCAAAACAAGTGGTTTAGGACTGGGTTTTGGGGTTTGTCTAAATGTTTTCATGTTTGTAGAATCATATGCTTTGTTCAGTTCAGCTCTTTTTAGGACTACTCTAACATAGCAGGTTTTTTCTTCAGTAGGAATTGATCACATGTAAAGAAGTTTACCACAATCCATGCACTATGGCCAACAAATTGAACTAAATCCCAGACTACCAGGTTTATTTATAATTTTTCTTGTTTTAGTTATCCTACCATTAGTAGTACCCTTCTGTAGTCCTCAACAACAAAATCAGGATTGACAAACTAAAAGAGTCCTGTTAGGGAGAAGTGTATCTTTTCACTTCAGGGGTTCCACAGTAAATATTGACCTATACAATGTTTTCCCATTAGTATCCACTGAAAGCATTTCTTAGACTAGAACTAGGCAGCACTGAATTGAATTTTATACAACATTAGCTTGAAAATTTAGAACATTAATTGATCAAAAAACAAACCAATGATAGTAAATGTGATAAACAGAAAAGTAATGGCGCAACTCAATGCCCTACTGAACTATAAAATATATCAGTACCAACACCGCCTTTACAAACTTTCATAGGAAAAACCCAAATGCATTGGGACAAAATTGCAATGAAGTAATTTCAGAGTGAGGATAACAATAAATAAGACAGTAGTATCTATTAAATCCCTTAAAAGTATAATCTTCATATTCATGGAACCCAAGAAGAATAAGTTAGTTAGTCCATTGCAGATCTGGAAACCAGTTCGCATACATTATAATCGAGGCTATAGTCACAAATACATTTGCATCACTTAGGACTAAACTTAGATGTTCATGTATAAATCTCAAACAGCGATATACAGTAACGCATTTAGGACACACGCTTTATTTTAAAACAAAAAGACAGGGGTGACCCTGAAGTTTAGGACTGAGGTTTGCGCTTGGTTCATTGCAGAAACTGCTATAACTTGGTCTTTCATAAGTTGTTTTCAGTTCAGTTTAGTTCTTTTCGTATTATATACAGCAAGCTCCCACAACTAGTTTTAAGTCCATCAACATCATCCATAGCACTCTTATGGTTCTTATGGGGAAGCCTTTTTTTCTGCTATTGGGATTCATGTGTAAGTATTGCCCTATTCAGTACGTTTTACTCAATATATCCTGCTTGAAGCATGTTTGCAGTGGAGCTTGGATTTTCTGAATTGAATCTTTTGCAACATTAGCAAGAAAAGTTAAATAGATCAAGCAACGAGTTACACAGAACTTGTACAATACAATTGTAAATTACCTATCCCAGTTGGTCAGCGAACAGTATTGTGTTAATTACTCCAACTTGTACAGAAAATCAAAATAGAAGTAAGATAGCTTGGTTTATTTTCCAGATAATAACCCCATGGTTTGGGGATTGATCTAACCAGTAATTATTAGATATTTAAATTGGACTCCAACAGACAGAAGAGGAAAGCATTACAGCTACAGAGAGAGAAAATAAAGCCTGCATAATATGAGCATAAGCATAAAACCAAAAACACAACACAAACCCTACATATTGTTGTTGAACCCATAGATTGGGGATTAACCTAACCCCAAATCCCAATCCAACTTGTATAGGGAATAAGATTAAAAGTAAAATAGGGTGGTCTATTTTTCATGGAATAACTCGATGATTTGGGGATTAATCTAGAGAAAAGTAAGACTACATGATATGAGCGTAAGCAAGCATAAAGCCTAAAACAGAATTAAAAAAGTACATATTGATGAAGCAGGCTATATCTGAGATGCTACACCTGGGAGTCCTGCCGGTTCTGTATTTGGCATGTGAACATCATTTGGAGGTGTTCCAGGGAGCAGCTGAGTGATGCAGTTGAAGGAGCGAAGGAGCGAAGGAGCAGGTGAGTGATGGAGTTGAAGTAGGGAAGGAGGAGCTGAGTGAGGTAGTGAAAGAACAAGAATTTGACAAGTACTAAAAGAAGGAAGTTAATGAGACAGAACCAAAAAAGGTGAGCAATGAGAATCCACATCAGTGTTTCAGATGCAACTATCCCTGACAAATAAAATGTTATGATGGTGTTTGGCTTGTTCATGTCAGCTGCGGATGCAATAACATGGGAAAACACAGCAGTGACGAGAAGGGACAGGGTTGAATCCTGGAAAGGATTGGTCTTGGAGACTCCGTACTTGATTCCAATGCAGGTTAACTGAAATGTTATAAGAACACGGTAAGCAGCTTTGATGCTTTTGATGATGAGGAAATCCATGAGAGATTAGAGACAACTTCTCTCTGAATAACAAACTTCAAGGTAGGTAGGTTCTATTCTTGGACAGAGAATAACAAAAGTCCCTTATAAATACCTAGCGTTTGAAAGATCGAAAGTACAAGGAACTGTAGTATATATAATCTTTCTTTTGACATTTTTGACATCACGGTGGCTTCATAAGTGCGGTCGGGGGGCAGTGTAGGAGTGTGCGCATAAAGTGCTAGCCAAATTATTCTAATATAATACTAGTATGTCAACCGTCCATATGCACGGCTCTTTTTTCTTTTATTTTTTATAGAATAATAATTGTATTATTATTACATTTATCTTATAGTGCACAGATACGATGTGTATCGAATACGATATCAATATTTTTTTTTTTTAAATAATATGATACGGTACGTGATAGATACGTGATATATAAATATTAAAAAAGTGTACAATAATTCTTATAAACAAATAAATATATGTTTGTTATTGTGTAAATCCAAATTTCCTAATTAGAGATCAATTATTTTGGTAGTCAAAACCTGATACCTAATGTTAGTGACCAATTCAAAAACTAATTCATAATTGAAACTATTTTAATTATCAATTTAGAGATCAATTATAATTGTTTTGAATTATTTTAGTTCTCAATTTGGTCACTATATAGTGAATAATTATATTTTCACTAAAATTGATCATTATTCAAATATTTTATTATATTGTACTACGACTTTATAAATTAGATACTTTATTGATAAGTATCAGTAAAGTATCAAACACGATACGTGACCCAAGTTGAAGTATCGATGCATGCATTTATCTGAATATATATAACCATTAAAAATATTAGTGAAAGTATTTGTGTGTTTGTATTTTTTAATTTTTAAAAAAGTTAAATTAAGATTAATAATAAATATATAATTAATTTTAAAATAGTTGTTAAATGTAAAATTTAAAAAAATATATATGTAAAAAAAATTTAAAATATTAATTTAAGACAAAAGAGGTTTTTAGAATAATGATTAAAAGTAAATTATTTATAAAATAATTAATTTTTAAAATAATTAAGGGTAAAACTAGTATTATGAAATGTGGATAAAAAAAAGAAATTCTCTTTATATATTAATTATAGATTAACAATAATATATTATTATTAATTATATATTATAAAATTTTAAAAAATTACAAATTTATTTAGTAAAACTATTTAGTACAATAACATTTTTTTAATTAAACAAACACTTACAAATATACCTACATTATCAATAATAATAATAATAAATAATAATAATTTTTATGTTAAAAATATTAATATCAATGTTATATTAATATTAATATTAATGTTAACAACAATAATTTATAATTATATATACAAAAATCGTTTTTTTGTGTTTTTTTTGTTTTTACAAATTTATATTCTTAACTATTATTTTTTAAATTTAAATAATTATTCATATAAAAAAATAATTTTTAGTTTTATCATTTTATTAATTTTATTAATTAATTTTTAAATTCAAATAATTACTCCGATGTTGAGATAAATCAACAATAAAAATAAATAAAAAATATAAGTAATTGAGATATGTTCCCGTAATATAAAAAAGTAAAATATGTGTCTAATAATAATAATAATAATAATAATATTCTATAATAATAAAATACTAATAATAATAATAATAATACAACAACAAAACAAAAAAGATAAGTAATTAAAATATGATCTTTAGTAAAATAAAATATATATTTAGTCACTACTACTACAATAATAATAATAATAATAATAATAATATAATATCCCGAATAATAATAAAAATAATAAAAATATAATACAACTACTAAAAATACTAATGATAAAAAGAATCAATATCATTATTAATACTAATGCAACTAACATTGCCGATAATATTAATTTAAATAATAATACTAATACTAATTATTATATTATTAATACTAATAATAATGATAATAATATTAATAATATCATTAATAATTATTATTATTCTTATAATTCTAATAAAAATAATAATAATACTAATTGAAATAAAATTAATATAAAAAATAAATATAATAATAATAATAATAACAATAACAATAAGTTAAAAAATTGCAGCAATATTAATTATTACTATTATAATAATAATAATAATAATAATAATAATATCAATATCACACTACACGTACTAACGCTACTAATACCAATAATTATATTAATTTAAAAAATACTAACTATAATATTATTTATAATAATAATATTATTATTAACAATGAAAATAGTACGATGTGATAAAAATAATAATAATAATAATAATAATATACATCTTTACTATTTTTTTTTTATAATTTTATCCTCTTAATTATTATTTTTTAAATATAAATAATTATTTGTAATACAAAAATTATTTTCCAGATTTGTTATTTTACTAATTTTGTAACTACTTATTTGAATTTGAGTAATTACTTAGATATAGATAAATATGATTCCGAATTAAATAAAAATAAGATGTGTCTCTAACTATACTACTACAAATAATAATAATAACTATTATTATTATTATTATTATAATATCAATCTAATAATATTTCGTGATAAAAAAAATAATAATAATAATAATAGAACTACATAAACTACATATATGTAAACGTTATAATAATGTTCCGTGATATAAATAATAGTAATAATAATATAACAACTACATATATGTAAAGACATACACATATTTAGCATCATCTTTTGTTTTTAGAATTTTATTCTCTTAATTATTATTTTCTAAATTTAAATAATTATTCATAACAAAAAAATTAGTTTTCAATTTTATTATTTTACTATTTTTGTAACTACTTATTTGAATTCAAATAATACTTAGATTTGTAGATAAAAAAATAACACAATAAAATATTGCAAGTAATTGAGATAAGATCGATAGTAAATAAAAGTAAAATGAATGTCTATAATACCACTATAATAATAATATTCCTTATTGATAAAACTAATAATAATATAACAATACAATAATAATAATAATATACGTTTATAGAAATATAATAATAATAATAACCATTATAAATATAATATAATTATCATAATAAAAAAAATATTTTTCAGTTCTATTAATTTACTAAATTTAGTAATTGTTTTTCTTTTAGGTGAAAGATTTAAAGATAAATCAACAACAAAATAAATAAAAAGTATAAATAATTTAAATATAATCCCGTAGTAAATAAAAATGGGAAAAATATGTTTTTGTCCCTCAAGTTTGACCCAAATTTGAAAATGGTCATGATCAAAACTTGATCATTGTTTGGTCCTTATACTTTCAAAATCATTGTTTTTAGTTCCTATTTTTGGACGACGTTAAAGATATCAAACGGCGTGTCGCATGTTATTTATTTTTTTTTATAAAACAAAAAACTAGCGTCGGCTTAACCGATGCTTTTCGCAAAAAACTGAAAAAAAAAATATACTTTTGATCCTTGAAGTTTGAACTTGAAAATGGTCCCTGGTTCAAATTTGGTTACTGTTTGGTCCCTGTACATGCAAAATCATTATTAAAATATAATGATAACACTACTATTAATAATAACAACATTATATAATAAAAATAATATTATTATTATATAATTGTTAATAATAATATTATCATATATTAATAATAATTAATAATATTAATATATCAATAATAATATTAATAATACTATCAATAATGATATATCAGTACTATAATTATATTTTTAATAATATTAATATTATTATATAATCTTATTAATTACTAATATTACAAATATTAAAAAAATATTAATAATAAATAATAATAGTAATAATAATAATATTGTTATTATATAATAATAGTTATTATTATTATATATTAATAATAATAATAATAAATAATAATAATATTATTAATTATTATTAAT
>Ga0214545_1003287_pt1 | contig 30939 bp, 22 predicted proteins | sample CNSS4metaG_FD_160064 | JGI IMG/M metagenome (GOLD analysis project Ga0214545, IMG submission 160064) | Root nodule microbial communities from cowpea collected in UCLA plant growth center, Los Angeles, California, USA - CNSS4 | ecosystem: Host-associated > Plants > Roots > Nodule | place: USA...
ACACACAGGGACTTGACACGTGGCATTTTTAATTTTTTTTTTTTAAAAAAAATAAAAAAAAATTAAAAATTAAAAAAAAAATTAAAATTTTTTTAAAAAAAAATCAAAAAAATCACAGATTGACACGTGGCACGTTGACTAACGGCGTTAATCAACTCTGTCTGAAAGGGACCTAATTGAAGCAATTTTCAAAAGTTGGGATGCAATTGACACTTTTTTAAAAGCGGGTACCAAAGTGGGTACCTTACGATTAATTAAACCTAATTACTTCTACTATATGCTTTTGGTATTTATAACTTCACCTCGGGAAGAAGAAAGAAACAAAAGTCGAACACCAGGCCAAACACCAAATAATCTTGTAAGATAATTTTCTTTTGCCTTAGTTGTTAGCATTTCTTACCCGTAAATATCTATATCGGTATATATACTTTTTTGTGAACATGTTAATAAATTTAACAATAAATCAACAATATATTAAAATTTCTCAAATTGGAGTGCTAAATATATAATTTATTTTTTGTAAAATTTAAAATTAAAATTATAAGAATAAGAGTAAATTTAAATTAAATTAAATTAAATGCATAATTGAAATAGTAGAAAACATTAAAATATTTTAAACATGATACGTAATTCATTTATTTTAAAATATATGATTGAGAGTGTAAGGCCCACTAATTTCTTTATTATTGTTATACCCTAAATTCAAGAGGCTGCCCCAACTCAGTTGGGTCTGGGGTTGGTCCATAAGGAGTCAAAGACCCTAATTTGCCCTAACGCTTTCATTCCATTCACTTTGCAGAAACAATTCTCATTATTCCTTTTTAGAGCAGCCGCAACTCTCTACTAGGGTTTAGACCTTCGTCATCTCCAAGCTTGTTCAACCCCATTTTCTTGCTCCACGTAAGTCATTCCTCAGCTCATGCTTCTCCTCTCTAGGCATATTTTTCGTAATTACAGTAGGGTTTCGTAGTAAGCTCAGTTCCTAACTCTGTTCCACTGTCTTGTTCAGTTCACAAGTCCGTTCTTAGAGCTGTCGTACCCACTGTTTAGGGTCGAGGCATTTTTACCTATTCCAGGTAAGGGAAGCTAGAACATTTTTGTTAATTCTATCGTTGTTTGTCTTGCTTTCATTTCATGATTCTTGAACTGGTATGCTACTGTGGATGCATGAGATGGTTGGTATTATTGTTTGTGTACGAGAATATAGCTATTGCAGGGAGAAACAGTGGCGAGGTTTGACACTCTCGCCCAAGCGAGCTTGTCTCGCCTAGGCGAGACTTGCATAAGTAGGCCAAGTTCTCACTCGAACTCTCGCTCAGGCAGAGAGCTCTTATTTTGAGCGAGGTACTATCTCGCTCAAGCGAGAGACGCTCGCCTAAGCGAGAATGCGTGGGACCTTAGTAAGTTACTACAGTCTTAGCCCAGACAAGGAATCTCACCTTTGGGCGAGGGGTGGTCTCGCTCAAGCGAGAAAGGCTCACATAAGCGAGCGTTCGCAAAACCTCCCAGGGGCCTCTGTCGCGAGCTCGCCTAAGCGAGAGTCTGTAGCTTAAGCGAGAGCATCCCTCTCGCCTGAGCGAGGGCTTCTGGCTTGAGCGAGATCCGTTGCAGGCTTTGCTGTTTTCTCCACTTGAGTGTTATGGGTTATTGATTTATTTATTTACTCTATTTAAAGTGTGAGGCTTGTGAAATGCATGGAATATCTGTGATTATGAATTGGATGGAGATGTTGGTGTGGTCTCGGTATGTAAAATGAATGATATGGTTGGTAATTTAAAGTGGCATGGTATTGGTATGAGATACGATTCTATATTCATGGATTGAGAATGATGAGTTGGTATGGATTCACCGGAAATATGAAAGAGGTTGATTATAAAAAGAGATATATATATATATATATATATATATATATATATATATAAACCTTTCTTGACTGATTGAGTATGATTGGTATGTGGTCAGTACGTAAACCTATGAGCCTCTAGGTGAGACCTCTTGGTGGTGTTTCAGTGGTCGGGACGTAATTCCATAACCCCTGTTAGTGGGAGTTCATGGTGGTGCCCCATCTATATAATTTGGTAAGGATTCAAGGTAAGGTTGCATTCTGACGCTCTAAGGAGTCAGTTAGTCTCACATAGAGCGGACTAACTCTTGTGGTGAGAGTAGTAGGAGGCCTAAAACTCATTAAGGTCTAACCTTGTGTGTGGGGGATTGAGACATTGTAACACTTATAACACTTAGCTCGGAGGTGAGCAGCTCGGGGGTGAGCAGGATAATCCACCACAAGTGCAAGCATCCGCTGAATTCGACTAGATTATATGTAATCCGGATGAGTCGAGTCTGAGTCTAGTGTATTGTTTGAGAAGTCATAACATGATTGGTTGATATATACTGCTTGGATTGTGTAATAGCATGTGACTGCATGATAAACTGTTTCTACTCTAGCTTACCCTGTTTGCTTGTTTGGTTGCCCGTATGTGGTTCTTCTCCTTTTACGATGATCATCAATTTATTGATGTGAGCAGATGCGAGAGGTTCTCGTGGTTCTCGCGGTCAACAGGGAAATGGTGACTCTGTTGCTTAGCCCGCCTGGGCTGGTTCCCGTTTAGTGGATTTTCATTTAGGGCTAAGGCCCGTGTATTGTCTTCTCTTGGAATTTATTTAAATTATTATCACTCTCTTACATTACTTTGTATCTGGCATTGTGGTGTGTCTCTATTATCGTCCTTCAAGATCTTGGGAGTGACATTATACTCCATTGATCTTGCTTCTTATATTATATTGTGTGACATTTCCTTTAATTAACTTCATTAATTAAATGAGGTTACAAAGTGTAGAATAAATTGAAAATTTTAGAGATCAAAATGATAGTGACAAGTTTGAAATGTATTTTTTTTTTGTACCACACCTAGCCAACTCGACCAAATAGCAATAAAACGATACGTATATGCCAAAACAATCAAGTAGTCAGCCCAAGCCGAGTTGGCCTAAGCCTTACCAGACTAAACCGGTAACCTAAACGTCCAGAGAAACAACCTGCACAAGGCAACACATAACCAACATAAACCGCCAAGGAAAGTAGTCGGCCTAGGCCGATACTCCAATATACTTAGTAAAACTAAGGTCCCCCCTAGTGTTCAGTGAGTCCTCTTAAAGGCCTGGGCTAGGGCCCAAGTCCACTTACAGCCCAAACTAAAGCCCAAGCCAGGGCCCAGCCCATGGCATAACCAAACATGATTAATACTCTATAAATACACGTGGACCCCAGTAATTTAAGGTACGTATTCATTATTCCATTAATCACTGATTTGACCTTCTGAGAGTTTTGACTTACTTGAGCTTCGGAGTCCCTTCTGCAGGTAACCCCTCCTGGGTCCAAGCCGACATATATCAACCGGGATGAGACCAACTGAGGAGATAGCGAACTACATGAGTAAAGTGACACTTATGCCTAACTTATCTTGTTTATTCTTGCAGGAACATTTTCTATTCTACCATCCAAGTCCATTGGAATCAAAATTAAAAGAAAACTGGATGGTTTTTGTCAAATTCCTTTATAACCATTGTTTTTCTTGATTCACTACTCACTTAAAAAAAGGAGTGGTTTTATCGTATAAAAAACTCAACAAAATCTAAATTTATTGCAAATTATTATGCTAAAATGTTATAACTGATAATTTATCCTCCCAATTTAATAAACTCATATTTCATTGCATAAGAAAAATTCAACAATACTAAATTAATTAAAACCTTAAACCACTTCAGCAAAATGCTAGCAATATTTTTAATATATATAAAAAATATTAGTAAAACTTAGATTATACGTAAATATCATGTTCATGTTCAGATTTGTATTTAAGAATATTTTTAATTAATAGAATTAGTGAAAGTTTATTTAAAATTTTGTTAAATTATATAGGATATATAAGACGTGTCACTGTAAGGGACCAACAGAACCGCAATGGATCCAGAATGTACAAGAAACACAAATCGTTATGGTTGTCCACGTGTGGGCCGGGCTTGAAGAATGGGCTGACACGTGTGGGTAATATATGACGGGAGCCCGTGGAGGGAAAAGCAGGAAAGGAAAGAGCGAGAAAAGAAGAAAATGAGCGTGCACTTCCACTACTACCCTTTCCCACCGTTGGCTTATGGTTGCAGCTATTACGCTACTTATGCAACAAAACGCACTCTCTCCACCTACCGTCGTATTCCACCGCACTCTTCCTGCTTCTCCGCCATCACCAATCTCTTCTTCCCAAACCCTAATTTCTTCACGGGGAACACTCTTTTCCTTAGGATGAAGGTAATAATAGTTTATTCAAACCACGCATTCTCTTTCCTTTTCACAATTCTATTTTACCAAGCGAAAGCACGCTGAATATTCGTTTAATTGAGCAATAAACTGCGGAAATACAGTTCTCGAAATTCAGAAATGGCGAGCGCGTCAACGTCATGTTATTTTCTTTTGTCTGTTTGGGTTTCTAGTTTTTAGTTTGGTATTTGTCTTTTCTTAGTGCCTTCTTACCAAGAGGAAAAAGAAAAGAGAAATGAGAGATAACCAAATGGTATTGTTACTTGTGTTCCTTGATCATGTGCTCTTGATTTTTGACTGAAATTTTTGAATCCTATATTTTGTGTTAAAAAATTGCAGCGATTTTACCCTGTGAGTGGCACGAGTAAGATCAAAGCGATGGTGGAGAGGTTGCAACGATGTGGAGTGATCACATCAAGTAAAGTGGCTGAAGTAATGGAGAAAGTTGACAGAGCGTTGTTTGTACCTGATGGAGCTGAGCCTTATGATGACAGCCCCATGGCCATAGGGTACAATGCCACTATATCTGCCCCGCATATGCATGCCATGTGTCTTCAGTTGCTTGAGGAGAAGTTGCAGCCTGGGATGCGTGCTTTGGACGTTGGCTCTGGTATATCCTCCTTGAATCTATTCTAATCAAATTAGAAAATTAGTTACTTGACTAATTTTATTCGAACACGTCCAAAAGAAGTGGGAGTTGCTTGCTAGTTAGTGAATGGAATTTTTTCTGGTATCCCATTAATATATGTGTGTTTGATTTGCTGTTGATGAGGCATAAACTTCCCCAGGTAAAGTGTCTCGTGTTAATGAGGCATAAACTTCCCAAGGTAAAAAGTGTGATGTACTGTCTCGTGTTAATGAGTGTGATTATTAAAATAGACAGTATAACATGTTGTACAAGATACTGGATATTATTGCTTGAGCAATGGATGGATTTCATGAAACGCGGATGAAGGGCAGGTTTAAGCTTCACCACACCCTCCTTCCTTGGAGGGGTTCTACAGGCATAGCAAGAGAAAGATGGTGTGAAGATGTAGAACTGTGACAGTGTTTATTGAAAGACATTTAGAAGTAGGTTCTCGCTATTGATTTGCATATTCCCAATTCTAGGTGGATCTATGACATCCGGCTACATAAATCAACTCTTGTTCTGTTTACCAGTCTTTTTGGCTGTTCACATTTTTAACTTTAGCTGGTGTTCACACAATTCCAAATTTAACTTGTGTTCAGGAACGGGTTATCTGACGGCGTGCTTTGCCTTGATGGTTGGACCCCAAGGCCGTGCTATTGGTGTAGAGCATATTCCTGAATTGGTTTCTTCTTCCATAGAGAATATTCAGAAAAGTGCTGCTGCTACACAATTGACAGATGGATCCCTTTCTATTCATGCTGGTGGTATGGTTTTTTAAGTATCTGTTTGAATTGAATCTGAAATACTGTGTCTTTTCATTTTAGCACAATAATGAATGCAATCCTTGTTTCAACCATAGGGTTTAGAGACATAATGCCATAGTTTGAATACGATTAATTCTGTCAAATGGTGAAAACATAACCTGTTTGTCAAGACTTGCTATTTCTTTGATGTTATTGAGTCGATTAAAGTGGAGTTGATCCGAAAACATTGTTCTTACTATTTTTATCTGAAACATCCGTGTGACATTGTACGCGACAATGGAATCTTAAGGATCTACTATAGTTGCCTGATTATTTCTTGACCAGTTAAATAAACGTCTACTTGGGATTATGGATTGGAGGATTGATAAGTGTCGTGTTGACAGATGGGAGGGAAGGTTGGGCAGAGTTTGCACCTTATGATGCCATTCACGTTGGAGCAGCAGCACCAGAAATTCCCCAACCTCTAATTGACCAGCTGAAGGCTGGAGGTAGAATGGTGATTCCTGTTGGAAACATATTTCAAGATCTAAAGGTGGTGGATAAGAATTCTGATGGTTCTATCAGTGTCCGGACTGAGACGTCTGTTCGTTACGTTCCCCTCACTAGTCGAGAAGCTCAACTGCGAACTTACTAAAATGCAGCCAAATACTGAATATTTATATTTCAGATGTCAGTGTTGGGATCTTGGACGAACACATACTGTTAGAATTTGTACAGTTAAAAATTTCCTGAATTTGTACAGTTAAAAATTTCCTGAATCTTGTTAGTATAAAGTTTCATATTCTGCTTACTGGATTAGTTCATATTCATCATGTGCATTAATAATAATTTTGATATCAAGTATTTGTTTTTACTGTCTTCTGTGTTTGTAAGTTTTCTCAAAAGAAAACAAAACTATCTGGATATTAAAAATATATGTTAATTACATTCTTCAAGATATTTGAATTGCGTTTTATTTCCATATTATTTTAAAGTATACGTGTTTTTTGAGAGATGAATTAATTATTAAATATATTGACAGGGACTTTTTTTTCTCCCGCCGGCATGTAGAACGAGTCTATTTCACCAGTTCTTGTGAAAACAAAACAAAATTTGTAGTACATTTTGCCTTTGAATGAATAAATGTTTGAAAATTCGTGAGAAATAAGTTATATTAGACGCGGAATTTATAATTAATTGATTTAGTAAATGTATAAAAGCTACGTAGAATAGAGAAGGATTTATATTTTCTGATTTCAGTTTTCAATTCAGATCGGACTTAGGAAGCAAACTAGTTGAACTTTAGTGTAATTTGGTTTGACCAACTCAGTTCAACCTTTGGTATGAACTAATTAAGCTTGACTTTTGGTTTGAGCCAAATCAACTTTCAGTCTAAACTGGTTTGACTTGACCTTTATCCCAAACTGTCTTGTCTTGATCTAACTTTCATCCCAAATCGTCTCAGCTTGACCTTCGTTCTAGCCTAGCTGACTTGTCTCGACATTTGACCTAGGTGACTTGGCTTGAATGTTGGCATGAACAACTTGACTCAACCTTTGATTTATGCTAAATCGACTTAACCTTGTGTTAATACATAATTAAGTTGACTTTAGGCCAGTGCCGAATTGACTTCACTTTTTATCTATGCTGACTTGGCTCGACTAATAGTTTGATCGACCCAACTCAATATTTGGTCCAAATTGACCTAGCTTGAGCCTTAAGCTCGGGTTGACTCAATTGAGTCTTCAGTTAAATCGACTCAACTGGCTTTTGTGAAGAGAGTGACAATGGAAAGGTAAGAACTTCTTTTATTTTATTTATTTGAAATATCTTTTGAAATTTCTTAAATTTAAATTTATTTTTAATCATTTTATCCAAACAAGACATTTTAATGTGAAAAATTTTAAATTTTAAAAAAAAAAATTATCCTTTTAAATTGCACAATCCAAACACCATGTAGAAATGAGAGTGGAGACTAGGAATGGAGAATGGGTCTAGACATAAGAGACATAGGAAACTACAATATAGTATTCTTAGCCAAACAGAAGTGGAGATTAAGAATGGAGGGTCATGACCTTTGGAAAGAGGTACTTGAATCAAAATATAGGTCATGGAGAAATCTTGATGAGACTAACATTTCTAGGAATGCCTCTAGGTGGTGGAAAGACATCCAAAAAGCCTGTGATAATTCTGAGTAAGGGACATGGTTTGATAAGTGTATTGGGTGGGTAATAGGATAAGGGAAAAAAGTAAAGTTCTTGGAAGACAAATGGGTAGGGGATGAATCTCTCAACAATAGGTTTCCTAGGCTCTATTTTATATCAGAGAGTAAAGAAATATATATAAAGGAGGTGGGTCATTAGGAAGGAAGCTTATGGATTTGGACCTATATTGGAGGAGAGAAAGACTCATTTGAGAGGCAACTTTAGAGGAACAACTCCTTTGGTTAATAAATAATCAAAGCTTTAGAAAGGGGTGGTCGGATACATGAAATTCGAAGGAAGGTGATGATGGTGTATTTTTCGTCAAGTCTATCTATAATAAGCTGCAAGGAAACTCTGCAGAGGAAAAGAACAAAGTATTTGAAATGTTGTGGAACACAAAGGTAATCCTGAATGCACAATTATTAGGATGAAGGATATCATTGGATAGACTACCAACGAAGGATAAATTAATTGAGAGAGAGGTCCAAGTACAACGTAGCTTATGTGAGTTGTGTTTAGCAAGCGATGAGAGCGTAGAACACTTATTCTTCTCCTGTAAAGTATTCCAAAAGGTCTGGAACATGTGTGATAATCGATTGGGGGGGGGGGAGCTTGGTGCACCATATTGAAGTTAGGGTGAATTCCAAACACTTTTATATTACTAACATTAATATTAGACAAAACTCTATGTGGAAAGGTAGGAATGGAGTAATCTTCAAACAAAGAAAAGTTTATTCTAAATAAATTTTTAGTCTTTCTTAACTAACAACTTGGCTTGAATGAAACATAAAATTCTTTCAGTAAAATTTTCATATAATGATTTGTATCTTTCTCCTTTATATGCTTAAAATCTATGTGATATGATAACACTACGTTTCTAAGTTTGACAAGTGAGTAAAGTGTAAGATCATTTTAACAATGACCGGAGGGAGATAAAGTGGAATCATGAACAAATCTGGGATAAGCACAACCCGTCCCTCCCTCACTCTTTAGTTTCACATCCAGCACACTTTCAGACCAGAACTTGAGGATTTTAATCAATTTGGAATGGAATTCAGCCATGTTTATTTGGCTCTAGTTTTGCTTTTTCCGTCTTAATTTCTGGCTTTGGTTGTGTTTCACCTAAACAAGTTAAGCAAAGGTTCTGGTGGACTTTTGCTTCATTATTATACATGTATTATCATGGCCAATTCATTTGCCAAGGCTCATTTTTGCCTGGTATTGTTAGACAGGCCCGTAGAAGAGGTTGTCTTTGTTGCTTTTAGTTTCAGGTTTCTCTTCATTAAGGATCCTTCCTTACATGATTGACCTCTGTCTTTTTTGTTTTTGTGGCTATCTTACAGTAAGGTTTCCATGCCAATTTTTTACAGCACAGGTTATATATTTTTTATAAAAGCAAATTTTTACATCTTTTTGTTCATGTTATATATTTTTTATTAAAGGATTAGAGCATCTGTAAATACTCTTCTATAATTTATTTATTATTTGCTGATGAAAAGAAGCATGACATAAAAATATATTTTTATAGTTAACTTAGTTTGACGTATTTTATTAGCTAACTTAAATAAAATAAAAAAGAGACTAATTTTAACAATACACCTCTGTTTGAAGTACGTAATTAAAAGTTTCACTGGACTCTTTAAACCACTTTGAGTCTTTTGTGGACTTAACCGTTCGTTATACTAAATATAACCGATTTTTAAAGATTGAACTTCTCTTTAAAAATCGTCATAAATAAAAAAGTAACTTAAAAAATAGACTAAATCATACTATTCACTCATAAAAACTCATTTTCAATTCCATTTAACTAAACTTCAGTAACGATCTTTTAGAACAAAAAACAATACACGTTACCTATTAATAATTAATAATATATAATATTTTGTTTATATTTTACTTTTATCGACCAAATTGTAATATAATTTCTTTTATATTTACTGAAAAACTGTGATATAGAATAAATGTATTAACGTTTATAACTATTTCAAAGAAGTCATTCAATTTTCCAAAATATGCCAACATTCAATTTTCCAAAATCCAAATTCTTTCCTGACTTTTCAATTTATTTTCTTGAAAATTAGAAAAAGCAAGGAAGTAAAGTCTGTTTTTCATTAAGAATGGCCAAATTCTCAACGTATAATCATTAAATAGGTCCAGTTTGAGAATTACAGTGGAAATAACTTTATTAGAACACTTTTTTGAAATGGATTTCTTCTGGGGAAAAAATCACAATTGAAAATTTTCTTTCCTGGAGTACTAGCACATTCTTTAAAAAAACTACTCATCCATTATTTTGAAATACTGCAGATGTTCTTTCATTTGTAATAAAAAAAAAATCAATTAGAAAAGGACAATAAAACCGTTCTGATGAAACTTACCGAGAAGCACATCAATGATTTAAAATCAATAAATCATCACCCGTATCGGATTCACGCAAACTTAAATTATTATTAGCTGGATGAACTGAATCGTGTCCGGTGACTGGAAATAATGTTTTTTTGTTCAGTTTGAATATCAAGTTCAAACGAACAAAGCATTTCTACAATAGTCACGACAGAAGTCCCCTCTCCCCGTTTTCTCATTTCATAGATTAACAAATAGCCCCAAACAAAAACGCAACATAGTATACTTTTTTTCAAGGTCTTAGGAGTTAGAATTACAACTTACTTTGCATTGGACATCACATTCATAATAACAAACCAAATAAATCTAATATGAAACTAGCGCCCGAAGAAAAGAATTTCCTTCAAAGAAAATTGTCACTATATCCTCAGCCACTAAAAAAATGCAAGAAAACTCCAGCAGCTGAAATGGGGAACTACGTGGGGTGCCACTCAAAAGGAGCTACGCCTGGGGGGTCTGTCCTCAGCAACATTCACCCTAATTGTCCTTCCGTCCAAAGTCTGAAATAACCAAACCACCATATCAGAAAATCATCCAGAAATAAACTGTAAAAGTAGTCAATTTGAAGCTAGAGGCAATTTCAAAAGCTCTACGTTTCAAGCTAATGCATGAAAGCATTGATAATTTAACAAAGAACTTGAGTAATACCTGCCCATCAAGAGCAGCAACAGCATCATTCATTTCTGACTCATCCGACATTGTCACAAAGCCAAAGCCACGTGAACGACCACTCTCCCTGTCATACACTACCCTAGCACTCAAAACCTTACCATGCTCGCTGAAAACTTGCTCCAACCTGGTGCCATCAACATCCCACGGCAAATTACCAACATAGACAGAAAAGGCAGGCTCAAAGTTACGACGAGGTCGGCGTTCAGGTTGAGCTCCTCTCGGAGAAGCCTTATTAACAGTCAACAATCTTCCATCATAATCCTGTCACACATAATATGAATAAGTTCAAACAACAACATACCAAAATTATTTAGAAATCCTTTTGCATCGGAAGACATGTAATATACATCACTTGGAAAACCTTCTTCGCACAAAGCAACAAGAAATGCGAGAAGAGCAAACTTAGAAAGGTTATGTAGCATTTGATTCAGGGAGTCTTCGGGTCATTGGCTAACAAATAAAAATATAACAAAAATAGTTGAATGGGAGTCCGAACTTCAGGATGTAACCATATATTTATAAAGAATTAAAATGACACAGGCACAAGCCACCTCATCTTTATCACACAAGTTATGCAGCCACAAAAGAAGTCTTGTTGCGCATAGAGGAAACAAAGACACTTTAAAGTGGTTATAATCATATCGTTGCTCTTTACCAATAGGGGTGCATGGAATGCTACAACAATCAGATATATAATATAATGCATATGGGTTTAATTCAAAATACTTCACACGGCCTCTTCAACAGGTAACACCAGCCATTCCTTTTTTATCCGTTATTCCAAGACACTTACACCATAGCAACAACCATATATATAAAAAACAAGATTGAACGAAGAACTCAACAGAAAAACAAACCAAACATTTCAATCCCAAGCTGACTCATTTAACATCAGAATAAACAATAAAAAACAAGTGATACGAACTTACATAGCTATTGAATTTCTCCACAGCTTTCTCAGCTTCTTCAACAGTACTCATCGTCACAAATCCAAATCCACGACTCCGGTCAGTGTCCCTGGCATAAATCACCTAAAATTACAGAGAAACGGCAACCACACGCGTTCATTTCACTCTTAAACCCTAAATAACATTAACAGAAACCGAGAATGAAAATTGAGAGGGTAAACAAGCCTCTCTCTTTCGAACCTCGGCGATTTCCACGACTCCGGCTTGTTCGAATAGCATGGCCAATTTCTGGCTATCAACGTCGTAAGGCAAGTTACCGACGAAGAGTTTGGCCTCTTCAGGCGGTTCCACGAAACCCTCATCTTCCGTGCCTTCACCCTCGGGCTGCCAATCGAGGAGGCCACCCTCTTCTTGGTCTTCCTCTTGGGCCTGGAAGGTGGCGGTGTTGTCTCCTTGCTGGGCCCAATCGGAGGTTTGGGCGACGTGGGTGAGGACGGGGGAACGGTGGGTTCGTGCAGCGAGGGAGAGAGAGAGCGAGGGCGAGGAATTGAGGCATGAGAATTGGAGTGTGAGGGGTTTGGAAGGAGGTGAGAAAACGTGGGGTTTGGTTATGTTGTGGAAGAGCGAGGAGGGAGAAGAGAGGAGGCACGAATCGGCCATGGTGAGAGACTTGAACGCAGTGGCAGTGATAGACATGTAAGAAACGGTGAAGAAGAAGAAGCACAAGAGTGTGTGAGGATAAGAAAAACAGGGGAAGGGTTATGCTGTTTAAAATATCATACACAAGCCAAAACCTCATAAATCTAACACATTTGGGCTTTTTTTACATATGGGCCGCCAAAGTGGGAGAGTATTTTGTGTAGGACAAAAAAAGTATCAACCATTGATTTTTAAGTCATCTTATCAATAGTTATGAAACACTATTCCAAGAATTTTGAGAACACCCTCACTGTTAACCATGAATTTCCCACATCAATCTTCAGGTATGTGTTTCTTGTAATTATATGCTTTTGTTATATTGAAAACACGATTTATATGACACTTTAGTCTCTCTTAGTAATTATTTCTTGGTGGATTCTAGTTATCCAACACTACTTGTATATGTTCAACTATTATCATTCTATGTTAAGTAAGGTGTACAACAAAAATGACTTTTGGTAATGAAAAATAGGTTTTCATTTTACTATGTTTGCCTAAATTTACATTTGAAAAACATGTTCAAATAGTTAGTGCAATAATGGTTATACACAATTTCGTTAGAAGGACATTGAAATTGATTATAAAGATGAAAACACACTTAAACACGAAAATGATCATCATACTAGTGAAAATCTATACTTACCACGATAACATCTTCAACAAAGATGGATATTTTTCAAGATTCAAATTACAAATCTTATGCAATTTATATTTATATTAACTTCACTATGTTTAATTATCTTCTATTTTATTAGAGTATATATAATTAATTATTGTACTTTTACTTTAACTGGTCCAATATTTATTTGTATTTGATTTTTTAAATTGTGGAAAAAATTTATTAAAACATATTTAATAATGTTATTGATGTCACTTTATCATATCAAATAATAATAGATTAAATACAAATTCAAATTTATTAAAAATAACTATATAAATAATTTTAAAATCACAAGATACAATAATAGTAGCGGTATAGTATTCCAATTCAGACAAAGTAAAACAATAATAAAATAAATAGCATTATTATCAGAATATAAAATCCATATAAGTTTTAGTAATTACACATCTAAAGTGTTTTCCATCAATATTACGTAAACAACTGTCATTTTTATAAAAGTATTTTAAGAATAAAAAAATGTAAATAAACACTTAGTTACATTAAAGTTACTTTCAACAAACCTGAGTTTGTAAAATTAAGTTGAACCAAACTTAAATTTTTTTAACTATAGGCCAAAAACTACACATTAGTGTGCATCAATAAATAATACGAAAATGATATTCCAACATAATTTTTGAACTCATTTTTTACATGGCTGACGTGGCTGACTTTTTTTTATTTTTAAAATTTATTTTTTAAATGAAACTTAAGTGATCTGCACATGCCTGGAAGTTACCCTGAAACTTCTTTTTAGTAAAATGAAATGAGACGGGGAGAGAGAAAGGGGAGAAAGTGTTGTTTGTGCGACAGAGAGAGAAAGGTGTAATCAAACGGAGAGAGATCAACGTCTGGATAAACTCCAGTTGTTAGAGAAAGGGAGAAAGAGAGAGATCAAAAGCCGTAGAAGAAGACGTTTGTGGTTGCCGGAGAACAGAGGTGTGGGTAGAAGTCATCGACGACGACGTTTTCACACTTAATCAAAGAAGACGACCACTAGGGCTTCCAAAAATCCAACACCTCCGACAAACAATCGCTCCCAGAGGTGGGGAGTTCTCTCAAATTATATGGGGAGTGCTGACAAAGATTTTGGCATTCCAATTTTCAAATAAAAAATGAAACACCCACCATAAGTTGCACAACACCGTGACCTCACATTCATGGAAATGAAATTAAATTAAAGTTATAGTGGGCTCAAAAATCTTTTATCTTCCTTGCTTGGAGGCATTTCCAAATAAATAAAAACAAACAACCGCTCGCAGATGTGGGGTATTCTCTCAAATTATATGGGGAGTGCTGGCAAAGATTTTGGTATTCAGATTTTGAAATAAAAAATGTAACACCCACCAAAAGGTGCACAACATCATCACCTAACATTCATGGAAATGAAATTAAATTAAAGTTAAAGTAGGCTAAAAAATCCTTTATCTTCCTTTCTTGGAGGCATTTCCAAATAAATAAAACAAGCAATCGCTCCCAGAGGTGGGGAGTGCTCTCATATTACATGTGGATTCATGGCAAAGATTTTGGTATTCAGATTTTGAAATAAAAAATGGAACACCCACCAAAAGGTGCACAACATCATCACCTCACATTCATGGAAATGAAATTAAATTAAAGTTACAGTGGGCTCAAAAATCCTTTATCTTCCTTGGAGGCATTTCCAAATAAATAAAACAAACAACCGCTCCTAGAGGTGGGTAGTGCTCTCATATTACATGTGGAGTCATGGCAAAAATTTTGGTATTCAGATTTTGAAATAAAAAATGGAACACCCACCCTAAGGTGCACAACATCATCACCTCACATTCATGGAAATGAAATTAAATTAAAGTGACAAAGGGCTAAAAAATGCTTCTTCTTCCTTGATTGGAGGCATTTCCAAATAAATAAAAACAAACAACCGCTCCCAGAGGTGGGGAGTTCTCTCAAATTATATGGGAAGTGTTGGCAAAGATTTTGGTATTCAGATTTTGAAATAAAAAATGGAACACCCACCATAAGGTGCACAGCATCATCACCTCACATTCATGGAAATGAAATTAAATTAAAGTGACAAAGGGCTCAAAAATGTTTCATGATTGGAGGTATTTCAAAATAAATAAAACAAACAACCGCTCCTAGAGGTGGGGAGTGCTCTCATATTACATGGGGAGTCATGGAAAAAATTTTGGTATTCAGATTTTGAAGTAAAAAATGGAACACCCACTTTGTCACTTTAATTTAATTTCATTTCCATGAATGTGAGGTGATGATGTTGTGCACTTTAGGGTGGGTGTTCCATTTTTTTTTTCAAAATCTGAATACCAAAATCTTTGCCATAACTCCCCATGTAATATGAGAGCACTCCACACCACTGGTAGCGGTTGTTTGTTTTATTTATTTGGAAATGCCTCCAAGCAAGGAAGATAAAAGATTTTTGAGCCCATTGTAACTTTAATTTAATTTCATTTCATTTCCATGAATGTGAGGTCATGATGTTGTGCACCTTATGGTGGGTGTTCCATTTTTTATTTGAAAATCGGAATGCCAAAATCTTTGCTAGCACTTCCCATATAATTTGACAGAACTCCCCACCTCTGGGAGCGATTGTTTGCCGGAGGTGTTGGATTTTTGGAAGCCTAGTGGCTGTCTTCTTTGATTAACTGTGGAAACGTCACCGTCGATGACTTCTAGTCACACCTCTGTTCTCCGGCAACCACAAACGTCTTCTTCTATGGCTTTTGATCTCTCTCTTTCTTCGTTTTTCTAACAACTGGAGTTTACCCAGGCGTTGCTCTCTCCGTTTGATTACGCCTTTCTCTCTGTCGCACAAACAACACTTTCTCCCCTTTCTCTCTCCCCGTCTCATTTCATTTTGCCAAAAAGAAGTTTGAGGGTAACTTCCAGGCACGTGTACGTCACTTAAGTTTCACTTTTAAAAAAAATAAAAAAATAAAAAAAGTCAGGCACGTCAACCATGTCAAAATTGAGTTCAAAAATTATATTGGAATATCATTTTCGTAAATAATATGTACAAATAAAAATAGGTAATCCTATACTTTTCTTATGTACAAGAGGGACAATATCACCTACTATGAAATGGAAATGATGCATATAAAAATAAAAAAGAACACAAAAAAAAAAAGTTAAATGAAACGTGAGAAATTGTGTATTACAAGAGTAAGAGAAATGTTGAACAGACTACGTTGAAACAGTACATTGGATTTATTGCATCTTTCTTAGGTTAGAGGTAATATTATCCAATATGGGTTGTTGAGATTTCAAGACTAATTAATGTCCTCAACATGTTTTCTGTTCAATGGAAAAACATCCTCAGTGTTGTTTTAACTTCAACAGAAGTTCTGACCAGAACAGATTCACATTAACAGGATATTGTCAAATGAGTGGATGCAGCCTTGGATAACCAATGAACGCTAGTTTGGTTGTTTAAGGGGAAACCAAGCACACCCCAAGTCACTGGAATCATCTACAGTTGGATCAAAATCAACCCAGTTCATGTAGCAGGAAGTAGCAACTGCTTCCTTAACTGCTCAAGGACTTCGTTCCAGAATGGTTGGCAACTGGTGAGCATGGTGAAAGGAAGAAAAGTTACAGATGTTATAAAGAATAAGACCATATCACATCACTGGTTACAGATGTTACATAAATATTTACAACTCCATTTTTTTTTTCTTAAAGCTCTATGCTGACTTGATTTTCTTCAGATACAATCCTTATTTGTGATAAAAAGAAAACGAATATTTAATAGGCGGCCAAGATTAAAGACACAGGAATCCACTGAAAAGTTCAGATAAATACTAAAGAAAACGTATTGCTTCTGTATGAATAAAATCGTTACACATCACTGTTACAGAGGTTACATAAATATTTACAACTCCATTTTTTTATTCTTAAAGCAAAAATATTCCATTCATGGTTGGTTTGGTTTAGGTGAATAAAAAAATGGCTCTCAAGAGGAATCGGGTTACATTTACTTATGACTTTATATAGCCACCTCAGTATACAAATTCTATATCCCTTGAATTGCCTTCACCATCAAGCATAAACGACAATAATCCATCTTCAGGGTTGTAGGAAAACTCCTCCTCCTTCATGTCCACAACACAACGCTTTGGTTTAACGTTGGAGTAGGCTCCAAAACGGCCACCACCTCTGCCTTTGACTTTTATTATGCACTGTGCAACATCCATGTTGCAGTCCAAGGTTTCTACTGCTCCTCCCGAATTATACATGTCAAGCAATCCTATTGGTGCAAAGTGCACATCATGACCCAACACCTGTTTAGACACACATGAACACTCTTTCTCATTAGAGACTTGGTTAAGATGGTTTTTCACAAAAATGTAGATTGCAAAGTAGGTCTATTGAGTACTGACCCTTATTGGAGATACTGTATATATTTCACATTGAAGTGTATCCAGGGACACTTCAAGTTTTCCTCTCAGAGAAACCATGGAAAGCAAGCCTGAAGTATTGTACAGTAGTTAGTTTTGGCATTTCTAGAGGAATGAATGTGTGTTAGGTTCTAAAAGGAAATGAAATGTGATTAGTTGATGCAGGATTTTTCACCTGTATTGAAGGCATATACTATGAAATTTCCACTCCAATTTTCTCCTGCAACTTCTTCAAGAAATTCAACGTCAATGGGCCTCACTTTCCCTGAAATGGTTATGTGCAAAGGTGCGGCTTCCAGCGTTTTCAGTGGCCAGCTTCCTGCTCCTTGGCAATTGAAGACGCCTACCACCCCGGTCAGTGCATTCAAATTCCAAATTTTCAGCAAACTGCAAAATAGTGAGAAGGGATATTCGTGCTCACTGTTCAGTAAAGAGTGAAAGCGAAGCAGAAAATTCTGGCCATTCTTAAGAGACAGATAGTAACATGTTACATGTTACTTACCTCTTACCATCCATCACGGGGTCTTCAAATAAACAATCTCGAGTAGGACGGCCAGCAAACCTTGCTCTCAAGACGGATCCATTAGGTAGCACTAGCTTTTTGAGGATTTTAAAATCATGATTGCCAGGTTTGTCACTGTAATGCAACAAATTTGATAAATATTTTTTTTCAAACTTTTTATATGATTAAGAAATTGTTTTCAAATGGGAACCAAGACTTTAATCTGATTTGGTGCCTTACCTTACATATACTGCACAACCACCAATTGCTCTTGCAGCAGCATGGAACTCCGCTGTCTCGTGCTTGCTCTGAAATAGAATCATTAATTAATCATATCAAGCGAGTCGTTAATATGTCCATACATGAAACATTTGGACAAGCAATAAGACAGGAATATTACATGGAACATGTCCCAGTCTGGCACAAATATCTCTCCCAGAAGAAGGCTGTTAAACGCGACAGAGGCAACGTGTAAGGTTTGATATGTTGGTTCTCTTGGCATGAAATCCTCAGATGCTCTTGCTGTTGCACTCTTCTTTGAACTGAAAATTGTGAATGTAAAATAACTAGTCAGAAAAGGGATTCAAACAAGATTTTGGATTGTACTTGCCTCTAATTAGATAGGCTGCAAACCTGTATATTGAATCAGAGTTGTGACACATGCAGCAAATGAGGTTGTTATCCTTAAAGTTCCTTGTTACGGACTGCTCTAATGCTTCTTGATACCGTTTGGTTAATGAAACACGACCACCGTACCCAGAACCCAACGTTTCTATCAAATTTTGGACGTCTACTTTGACTCCATCCACACCACAGCTGACAAGGTAACTGTGGTAGTCATTGTAGAAGTCATAGAGATTTTCTGGGTCAATGATTCCAACTCCATATTTTTCCAGGCTGTCCATGGCTATATCTCTAAGGTTCCCTGTGGCACCAGGTGACTGAATTGGATATGCAAGCTTTGGATTATATTTCTTCATTGTATCTGATGATGGGAGTACACCTCCCCAATAACCAGCTAAAGCATGCCACATGTAAACGTATCTAAAGAGTGCACAATTATATTCATGGTCAGTTTCTTAAGTATCAATGTAGTCATAGCATGGTATATTTATGGGATCAGACAGCTTACTTTACATTCATATTATGTTTGATATAGTCAACAAAATCGTGGAGATTGCTGCAAGAATTGTCAGAGTCGGCATTGATGAACTTTTTGTTTTCTCTGATGTCAGCTAGTCTAGTTGCGAACCTAACAGTTCAAAAAAGATGTGAACAAATGACTAAGAAAATGGAGAAGAAAAACATGCGGCCTCGACTGAAAAGAGAACTTACTGGGTTCCCTCTATCACTGGTTCACCTTCTTTGTGAAACGTATTGAGGATCTCTTGCCATCCATCATCAATGATGATAAACTTTGGCGAACAACCTCCATTTGAGAAACTGTTTGATAAAAGGTAAAATCGGCAGTCATTGATATCTCCAAAATTTGCTGGCTATCTATCAATAGGTGTACTTAGTTAAAAAAGTAGTATGTATCTATTTATGTATGTATATACATACCTTTGAAGGCCCTCTTTTATTCCTTGTGGACTCACTGCAGTGTAAAAAGCATCCCAAGTGCACCATCCAAACCAGTCAAGATGTGCAGGGATCCTCTTGTTTTCAAGATGACAGAAAGTCTCTTTGTGTTTCTCCAATATCCTATGTGATTATAAATAGAAAATTAACATTTCCTGACTTCTAAGCAAATAAGCAGATAGAGACTTAGGTCATTCTAGAACAAGAAGCATACTTGATTGAATCCCTGATTAACTCAAATGGATTGTCCCCTGAATTTACAAGTACTGCTTCTAGTGATTGGGAAGTTTGAACATGGGCATCTCCTGCAGCATTAAAAATCTAAAGTCATACTCATTACTTTTAAATAGCAGAGCTGAGGATGATAATAACGGGAAGGAAATGAAATAGTGAAAACTGAAGTAATTACCACTTTCGATGCAAAACTGGAGCTGATTCGATTGAGTTCCTTGTAAAGTTGCGCGAAACTGGCCATCCAAAACAGGCAAGAAGAGAATGTAGCAAGTGTTATCTGTAGCTAGCTCTTCACAGTCAGAAGAAAACTCATCCTCAAGTGCAGATTCTTCATTTGCTTGAAGGAGCAGCAATTGAGTTTCCATTGGAACATCACTGGCAGATAACCCTAGACGCGGTATCATCCACCAGATTTTGACTCTAAACAAAGATAGCAACTTATATCCCCTGCATTTTTTGTTTTGTTTTCCACAGTAAGTTGGTAAGCAACTCTCAGAGTTTGGTGCAGATTTTTCATGTATTAACTAATAACACACAATCATAATCTATCAGAATTTATTAACAAACAATCAGAACTAAATTACCAAAAAGAAAAAGAAAAAAGCCAACAAATTTTATACACGAATATAATCCCTTCTGATAAATTTTAGACTTGACTAGTTTATAAAATTAGGAAAATCAATAACACTTAACGAGGTGTATAACACGTGAACATAATCATAGACGTTTGATACAAACCTAGAAGCTTCTGGTGAAGGTGAGAAAGCCAAGCAAATAAAAAGGCGAATGAAATCAGAGACTCACTGAAGAATTCCAAGATCAAAAACATGACGAGAACTTGAAACGGTTGAAGTTGCACCCAAGAACGCGGACTCTGTTCCAACCGGAGAAACAAGAACGTTTCCGGGGACATGGGACAAAACGGTCCTGCCCCTCACCGTAAGAAACCCGTCCTTCACCGTTGGCGCCGCCGTGACAGTCATATTGACACACAAAGGTTAAAGAGGAGTGATAACTTGATCAGATAGCAGAAGCAGCAGAAAGTATGTGAAACAGAACGTAACTGCTAATGAGTTGAATGAATGAGGTTGGAATTTGAAGTAGCGAGGTTTGGCAACAATTTATAGTAAGTTGCAGAGTGGTAGTGTGTACGAAATTTTATCCATTTCAGACATCATATCATATGTTTGACAGAAAGGAACAGCTAAGGTCAGCCTGCGACAATGAATGAAATATTTTTGTTTTTTTTTTGAAAGTCGAAAACTTTACAATTACCACAAGTTGCAACTGCAAGGTCGGTCCTTAACAACTCAGCTTTTGCCTAATCCGTGCCTCGTCAAGGATGAGTCAGCTTAATCTACAAAAACAAAATATGTTTTTAATATGTTAAATATTATATATATATATATATATATATATATATATATATAATTCAAGAACACTAATAATCTAGGAAGCTTCTACTCATATCCTAGAACCTATCTCACATCCCTACATCTTTAGATTTTACTACTTTTTGGATATCATGTAAGGTGAGTGCATTAATCTTCAAAATGATTATTCGTAATTTGTATATCTAAATTGATCATAATTATTTACTTGATAGAATAAGGTTATATTCTCTTGTTAACACAATTTTGAATTACTTATTAGTATTTTCCTTCTTTTATTGTTAATTTATATAAGTTTTATTGATGGTTCATGAAAATAATAATGTGTCTAATCAGAATTGTGCATTCTAAACAAGTTGTTAAAATCTTGTACTCTTTTAATATGAAATTGTGAATCAGGTAAACTTAATTTGGTCAGATGTTATGTCATCAATTAAAACTTTAATTTTTTGGGAATTCTTGTGTTGTGGTTTATCTATTGATTTGAATGTTCAAAATTGAAAAATAATTTTATACTCTATGTGTTATTAAGAATAATATTGATTATTTCTCTTATTTGTTTTCTATTCTTCTATTACTATGTAATTATATTTGCTATTACGAAAATAATAACATATTTTAACCTTTCCTAAAGTGTATTTTACTTTTATGATGACTTACATAATAATCTGAGTAAAATTTTTCAGTATTTCATTATCAAACTCTATTATCCTATAATAATATTCAACAAATAAGCGAGCTATGAGCAACTTTCCATACTTACATTGCATGTAAAAGAACATTGATGTTCTTGTATGTAGGACCAGTAACTACATTTTTAAGCCGTAATATGTGTGTTCTTCATGTATATTTTCTAGATAACTATGATATTAGTCAAATATTTCTTGGTGTGATAGAAAATCGTCAAATTATTCAATGGACAACCTCTGATTATGTTAACCTATCTTTTGGAATGCAATTATATGGCAAATCACTAACAAAATCACGTCAAAATTTGGAAACTCTACTTAGTGCAGCAAATGCCTTTTTTGGATACAATATGCGCCTGTTCTTCAGTTGTAATTTTTTAACAATTTACCACTTAGTACGCTTTTTATTAGTGTCATGAAATAACTTCAAATTATTCAATATATTTTCATATTCAAAGGTCATACATTGATGAAATAAAAGAAAAAAATGATGAAAGAGTTTTGAAATAAAATGTAGAAAAATAATTGCTTTCTCAAAAAGAGTAACAAAGGATAAAAGTGAAAAAGAGTTGTTTTTGAAATTATGCTCCTTTATTCTTTCTATATTTTTAATTCAAAAACTCAAAAAGTCCTAAAGTTTTCCTACCTTTTCCTTGACCTCGTTACAACCTGTGAAAAGTTCTCATGATCTTTAATTGCATGTGTTTATGAAAGATGTGAGTATTAGAGTCTTGTTAAATATCATGTGTAACACCGCACTTTTGGGATGTCACGGAAGGTTAGAAAATGAACGCATTTGATGGAAAATGGATTATCATTGAAAATGAACTAATAAAAAAACAATTAATTTGATTTAAATTCCATAGTTCAAAACGTGAATTTGTCTAAAAAAAATCAAATATGAATTTCGAACAAAAGAAAATTACATAGTCTTCAGTATTTAATTTAAAACAACTAAATAAATTATAAGAACTCCTAAGTTCACCCCAACCTCTTGATAGAGGCCGTACCCCACCAAATTAAAATAATTAAATGCAATATGTGAAAGTTGAACCAAGTCGTCTCCCAACGACCAATATTTTTGTCCAAAGCTTCAATTTCCAGATGAACACAACACTATAACACAAGTGGGGGGGGGGATTGGCAGATTCTGTTTCAACACAAAATTTAATTCGCAATGCAGAAAAATTGAACAGTTATATAAAAGCGCAATGATTCCTTGATTTAATTGAAAGTCCACCAATCACAGATTTCCAAATTACTTGTTCTATTCGGTTTTGCTCTCATGAACTCTAAGTTAATCAACTAAGTGAAAATTACCATGGATTCATTATGTCATTAAGCACAACAAATTTCAGGCAACTAACACCCACAAAAGTAAGCAACTTGTGACAGAACCCATAAACATTAAGAATGAATACGAGCCATTAATGTGCACAAAACACGAATTTGAGATTAAGCATGCATCAAAAATGCATTTTATCATGAAAATATAACCTGAAACATGCAAATCCGAATACAACCCAAAACAACCAACAATCTCATGGTTTCATTTCAATTTCATTAAGGAATCAATGCAAAAAGCTTAGCTAGACATGGAAATGGAGCATACAAGCCCTTCAGAACGAGATTCACAAAAACAGGGCATCAAACCCTAACTTACAAATTATTCAAATGCAAATTCAAGAGCAAAAGAGAGTTCTAAAGCTTAAATGGAATGAAAAACGTTGTTATGATATAAAAAAACTAAAAACCCCAACATGGGTGTTGTTTCAAATCAATACAATCCACAAAATGAGATACCCAAGCTACCAAATGAATTCAAAATGTAAATCCCACCACATTGGGTGCTGTCAAATGTGCATAAAAACGGTAAAAACTAGTACAAAAACGTGAAAAACGAAAAGAGCACCTCCATGGAGGTTGGAGAAGAAGAAGTGCGGCTGGTGTTGCATAATGACCTAAAATTCTCGTGGTCAAATCAATTTTGCCCCTACTATTTACAAAAATGTTACTATTGGGTGCAAAATTACAAAAATGCCACTACTAAGCCTCAAATGTTGGCTCATTCACTTAAATGATGTGGAAATGATATGGAAATGACGTGGCAACTCTCTTCATCTAAAGATTAATGTCTAAGCTCCAAAATTGCTTCACCCAAATACCTAAAAATAATTAAAAACGAAAATTAGGCCAAATAGTGTGAAATTAACCCAAATTTGGAACAGTGGCCCAATAAAGCCCAACATATGAAAACACACTAAAGATAAACAATTAAGCACTGAACAACTATCAAATGGGTACACAAAGGCTAGTGGAATGGAGAAAAATAATGACTCATCACTCTCGTCAATCTACTCCATGCCAAAAGCTTATGCATTATCACCTGCTCCCTTATAATACACACGTTATACGATCATCGCACACACAACAAACACACAAACAAACAAATAGGGTTAAGCTAACCATAAATAATGATATATAAAAGAAATACAACAATAAAAATGATAAATAATACTCAACATCACATCCAAGTAAAATACTTAAATATTGTAATCACAATCAAATCTTTGGTTTGAACACACAACCCCAAACTCCAAACAACCATACCAAACCAAACAGACTATTACATTCATCAAGAATCCTTAATCATAATCAACCTTTGGTTTTCTGCAGCCTCTTACCTCACAACAACATCTAGTTTCCTAGAAATAGACAATTCGAGTAGTCCCGCCATCGCAGCAAAGACAAATCTCCCTTATTCCTCAAGGACTTATGAGTAAAAACATCATTGCATCGCATGCCTAACACTATACTCAACAACGAACTGAATGTAAGGAGAAATATCTTTCTCCTCCCTACTACTTCACACAGGCGAGAGAGTTCAACACTCGTACCAATCCTATACCACTACTTCACACAAGCGAAGAGGACCCCTTTCCACTGCTTCGCACAGGCGAAAAAGTCTTCACTAGGTCTCTAGGTACGGAAAACCTCACACAACACTTAATTCCACCAAGAGCTTTCAAGCAAGGCAAAACACTCCCAACATGCAATACTTGAGAATTACATAATGTCAACAAAATACACACCATCACATCATGCATGGGAAATAAAGTTTCATCAAAAACCCATCAACTTACTAACCAATACATTCAAGAACGAACTCAACGAGTGACATTTATTCAAACACAGACATAACATCACACACAATTAATTATCCTCAAACCACCATTTAAACTCCATAATCATGTGACCCATGAAAACCAAATAACGCTAACATATAAACAAACATCAATTTATATGCATATGTGTCCCCTTACAAAACATAGAAACATGTGATATAACTAAATCAAGAAGACAATAAACATGCCTTACCAACTCATACGAGACTTCTCGCATGCACTATCACGTTACTAAAATGCCAAAGCTGCACCCAAAGGACCTCATTTGAATAACACAAAACCATTGCATGATGCTGCCACCCATTTACGTGATCCATAAACAATGCCCACGCATCCCAACAAAAAATAAAACAAGGAAAACATAAACCAAACCTTTCAAAAAGCACCAATGTCCCATCAAAACATTAAAGAATGGTCTTAAACCTTAAGAAAGATACACTATGAAATCATGTGTAGTCTGCACCCCAAAATCATAAAGAAGAAAAACCTATCTATATGTGACCATGGTCTTCCATAAGCACCTAACTAAGAGTTGTAAATAATAAGAAAGAAAAAGAAATATGCTTCTCAAAAATAATATTGTTTCATCGTAAAAATAAATAGCACTACCATGTAGGTTATGGGTTTCAAAAGAATAAAACTAACTAAAACCCTAGCACCAACGAACAACACCGTCAAACCCCACCAACGAACCACTCCAACCCGTGACATAAAGAACCAAAGGGAATAAGAAAGGAAAGATAGGAGTGGCTGAACCAAAACTTTATGATTTAACAATCAACAATTCAAACATGCATGTGAACTAACCAAAAGGTATTTTAAAGAACCAAGTAGCATAAGAAAGGAGACCAAAGGAATTGTGTAAAGCTGCACTCAAAAACAAAGGAAAGAAAATAGAATTTTTGAACGTGAACCCCATGGCTTACACCCACCGATTAATCTTGGGATAATGACTTTTAAAGAGCACCAAACTACTTGATACATTTACATGGTTAAGAAAAACAAAAGCATATGGTATGAAAATGAAGAAAGGGTGTGCACCATGAATAAAATACAGAAAAGAGAAGTTCTAGGGGTCCCATGGAAAGGCTATGGTTCACTCTTTTATCATGCAATGTAACTCCTCCAGGGACAAGACTCAATGTTAAATAAAAGCTTTTAGAAGAAGATGGAAGGAATGTAGTGGTTATTCAATGAAAACATGCACTATCCATTAACACCTGTAACCCCATGCATCACGTAAATGAATCATAACATGACACCATAACAGTATGCATGCAGACCATGGATTTTTGGTTACACCTGAAATAAGAAAACAAAAGAATAATGCAAGTCGTGGCATGAATCCTATGCGTGAAAACAACTGCACCAACCAAGTATTAATGCTGCACCATATACGATCAGGAACCCAAACACCTTCATCATACAAATTTGACAACACCAACAAACCACTCTGTAAGACTCGGGAAAAATTAGACAAAAGGGAAACACATGGGAAAAATCAATGGCTTGATTAATATTGTTGATTTATTTAATTTAATTAGGTTATTAAATTATGAAATAATTATTATTTGAGTAATTTAAGTTATTGTGGTATTTATAATAATTATTTAAGTGATGTAAGTTATTGTTTTATTTATTTTAAATTTTAATATTATATTTAATGTTGTGGATATGTGTATATAATTAAGTGGTGCATATTGTAACATGAGAAAGTAATTGGTTTGTTGGTTGGAGAGTGAATTTATGTGTGCAAGTACGTGGGTTCGAATTGGGCTACCCTCATGTAATGATTTTAATTATTTTAATTATTATTTAATTAAAGTATGTGCAGCTTATGCGTTTCCAGGGAGAAGTGAAACGAGGCAACGAAGTAGATGTTTGGAAGAACTTCATGAGGTAGGGGAAGCCAACCTTGTTTTCTTTTGTTGTTTGTTTGATGGATGAAATGGGAAAATCATGCATGTGTATTGTAGGGCAAGTTGACCTTCTTTCTTTTCTTTTGTTATGTTTGAAGCGTGTTACTCTTGTTCTTTCTTCTTCCTTCTTTGATTATTTGATGGATAAATCCTTGAAGTGGTGGCTGTCAAATTTTATGGTGCAGTGATTTTTTTTTTTTACTTTTCCTTTCTTGTTTCTCTTTTAGATATGATAGAATCATGTTTTTGGTTTCCTTTATAAGCCTTAAAGTTGCATGGGATGATGGTTGTTTTCCATTCAAGGTGCAGGCCGTTCTTTTTCTCATTCTCGTTTTGAAACCACCATATATTGCTTGGTTCACTTTTTTATAATTTTCCTACACTGCACACTTTTCGTAAAATGAAGGTTTCTACTTTGTTAACCGTTGGATCGAGCTGAAATTTTAACAGTTGATCCTTAACACATAGTTCTTGACTTTGAGCGGTCGGATCCTGAATCGGAGCTCCATAGTAAGAGCAGTGTTTATCGCAAGATCATTGTAGTTTGGTTGTTTACAGCATTGACCTTTGTTGCTTGTTTGGTGCATAACTTTCTCTATAGTTAATCAATTAAGTTGGTTAATGTTGCATTTGATTCTTGATTCAATCATTTTTAATTTGAATATAAATAAATAATTTTTGGAGTTTTACACAATCTGCAGTTTTATTTCTAAAATCCAAAATCGTTTGCATAATGTGCTGTTAAGTTAGATTGGATAAAAAATTATAAGAATTAGTTATTTTCCAAGAGAGAGAGATGTAAGTGAGGATGTTGAGGCATGAAGGTGTGCAAGGATGTGATTCAGTGAGAAAGTGACGTGAATAAATGGGTTATTGATTGGTGGTATTTCTTGATTTTCATGGGGTTGCATGGTTATATAGTTTAATTGGGGTATGAGGATAATTACTTGCATGGGATGTTATGCATGCGTTAGAATGAATGTCATTCGTTGAGTTCATTGCTTGAATGTATTATTTGATAAGTTGACGAGTTTATGTTATGAAACTTTATATTTTCAAACATGATGTGGTGGTGTGTATTTGTTATGGAACTATTGCTATGCATGATGTAGTGGTGTATTGTTGGCAATATGAAATTCTCATGTGTTGAGTGTTGGGAGTGTTTTTCCTTAATTGAAGAATCTTGGTGGAATTAAGTGTTGTCTGAGATTTTCCGTACCTAGCAACCCAATGAAGACTCTTTCGCCTGTGTGAAGCAGTGGAAATGGGTCCTCTTCGCCTATGTGAAGCAGTGGTAGAAGATTGGTTCGAGTGTTGTACCCTCTCGCCTGTGTGAAGCAGTGAGGAGGGGAAAGATGTTTTCACCTTATTTCGGCTCATTGCGAGTATAGTGCTGGATGTGCAATGCATCGACATTTTTACTCATAATTCCTTGAGGAATAAAGGAGACAGTCTGGCTGCGATAGTGGGACACATCGAACCATCTGTTATAGGAAACTAGATGTTGTTGTGGGGTGAGAGACCGTAGAAAACCAAAGCTTGATTATTATCATTATGTTTGAAGATTTTGATATGATTGTTTGGATTTTGGGGTTGGTATGTTCAAACCAAGGATTGATTGTGATCATAATGCTTAAGTGTTACTTGAATGCGACGTTGAGTATTATTAGACATGTATTATGTATGAATTTTTGTTATGAATATCATTGTTTTTTGTTAGCTTACCCTTATTTGTTTGTTTGTGTGTTTGTTGTATGTGCGATGATCGTATAACGCGTGTGTTATACGGGAGCACATGATATTGCATATACTTTTGGCATGGAGTAAATGGACGAGAGGTTGGGATGAACTCAGAAGTTTTTATAATTTATTTAGTTGTTTTAAAATAGATACTGAAGACTATGTAATTTTCTTTTGTTCGCAATTGTTATTTGAATTTTTAGACAAAATGATGTTTTGAACTATGTAATTTAAATCAAATTAAGAGTTTTTTTATTAGTATATTTTCAATGATAATCCTTTTTCGTCAAACACGTTCGTTTTCTAACTTTCTATGACATTCAAAAAATTGGGGTATTACACATTCCAAGGACTCATTCATCAAACAATCAAAGTACAAAGAAAGAAGAAAGAAGAAAGAAAAGAACACAAAATTCAAGCTTCCCCTACCTCGTGTAGTAGTCCTTCAGCTTTCGTTTCCTACTCACAACCCTTCGCGTCTCCCTCTTAGTTTCACTACAACATTTACGGGTTATAGTGACGTTTTCTTAGTGACATTTATTAGAAATGTTACTATATATATAATATAACTACATTTTCTTAAAATTGTTACCATAAAGAATATTAACAAAATGAAATGTAACATTTTTAAAAATGTCACCGTAGATTATTACATTTTTTATACTTTGGTAACATTTTTTATATTATAATTATTAAAAATGTTAATATACAAAATTTTATAGATTGTAGTAATTTTTTAAATAAATATTATTGTAAATTATATTAAGTTATATTTTAAACAAATATTACTATAAATTATTAAATTATATTAACACCTACATTGTTGCATTTTGTAACAATTTAGTAATTATATGCCTATTCTAATTAATTATAGGTAAAATAAAACAAAAAAATTAAATTAAAAAAATTAATATTGCCTCTAAAGTTTTCCACTGGTCTTCCACAACCTCCAAATGTAAAAAACTAACAGAATATCAAAATCTCAAAATAAACCTCCAAATCTCTAAACTTTGAAAACTCATTTGCGATTCGTGAGCCCTAGCAGACATGATGGTGAGTTGTTGCAGAACACTAGGATGTTGCGGGACTATTAGGACTACAAAACGGTTGATTGTGACATTTTGGGACTATTGCGAGTGTTGTCACAACGTTGGGTGAAAAACCCTATTTGTTTGTGTCTTAGCGAGGTATGTTTTTGTAGTTTAAAGGAAACTTAATTTAATTTGATCCACTTGTATGAAGTAAAAACTAGTCAATTTAGTTGAATTTAGCATCAGGTGTGTTGGGTTGGGTAGCATCAAAGTAATAGCTGCCTAGTAGAAATACATGAAGAGAATTAGAAATTAGAAAACTTGTGCAAACTAATGGTCGATTTCCAAAACTTGCATTGTGAGTTGCTTCCCCTATTTTTTCGTCCTTAAAACTCTCAATATGTTTGTGGTGAAATTGTAATAGCTAATTTAAAATCATTTCATTTGCCTTATCTTTAGTGTACATGATCAGTGATGGTGGGACATAAAAGGATCATTCATGAACTTCATAAGGTGGGTTTGTTGAGACAAACATAAGTTGAATGTGATGATGTGATGAAGGATTGGCCCCAACCAAGGATGGAGGCACATGCTTAAGAAGACGAAGCATGTTTAGAAAGGAAGTTCACTAATCCTTCATCCCTTTCATTTGTGTTTGTTATTTTTGATTCCCAAAGTTGACTTAGTTGAATCAACTTTAGTTGACTTGTTAACCTTTGACTAGGTTTGACTTGTTGACTATAGTTGACTTGACTTTAGCCAACATGCTAATCTATGTTTATTTGCTTTGTAGGTTAATTATGAGTAAGAAAGTAATGCTAGGTGGCGCATGGTGATTGGTGAGCATAAATGATGTGGAGGAGAGAGTAAAGCAAATGCATAAAGCATAAAGTAAAAGGCATGAAGCAATTGTACCTATGTACCTTTGGTCTCCTTTGTTTTTAGCACACTTTGGCCACTTTTTGGAGACATATGAGACACATTCTTTGTCTCCTTTTGTGCTAGAACGAAATTAGCCTTGCACACACCATAGTTAG
>Ga0214545_1003290_pt1 | contig 30902 bp, 16 predicted proteins | sample CNSS4metaG_FD_160064 | JGI IMG/M metagenome (GOLD analysis project Ga0214545, IMG submission 160064) | Root nodule microbial communities from cowpea collected in UCLA plant growth center, Los Angeles, California, USA - CNSS4 | ecosystem: Host-associated > Plants > Roots > Nodule | place: USA...
CTAAAAGTAAAAAAAAAAATCTTAAAATATAAAAAAGTATTGTTCAACCCCTTATTTATTTTTCATTAATTCTCATAAATTGATTTTCTTCTTTCCGTCCTTTACCTACATATATGCATTAATATGCTAATCCAACCAATCTGAATGGACAAACCAACTCACACCAAAAAATGAATTAGCATGTGCTGAATTGCTGACATTAAGAAAAATATACATTTTTATGACAATTTTTTAAAGCATAAACTTACATAATATTATTTTGTATTTTTTTAATATAGACCGTTTCATATAAATCCATGAACAATTCAGTGACTTCACTGATTTACCCTATGCGTGTACTGTCTGGAAAACAACCTCTTTAAAAAAAATCTTAAAATTTTGTGATACGTTGCTTAAATATAAATTCAATTGAACTATTTTTATTTAAGTCTAAACTGTTCAAAGAAACTATTGCTCTTCAATACTAACCTCACTATATAAGTCTTTATAAAAGTTTAGGAACATATTTTATAGTTAATTATTCTTTAAAATGTAATTAATTTTAGTCTAGCATTAATATATGTTAACATTTAGTTTTTTTTCTTCCTTTTAAATTACATGATGCATTAGCAATGGACCTGTATTGTTTAATTTTGAAAAACTGGAAATTAAATAGGTATTTAAAATTTTACAAAGAGCAAAATTATACACTTACAAAATAAGGTAGATCATGAGTGAATTTATGTCTATATTTTTACACTAATCTTTATATTTGAATATGGTTAAAATTTTGTTTACAAAACAAATAATTATAAGTTATTAATATAATAATTTATTTGGAGATGAGAAATGAATTTGTGGTTTTATGATAAATTTTTATATTGACTATATATATATAGATAATATTTAATTTTTTAAATTGAGCATGAGAATATATATATATATATATATATATATATATATATATATATATATATATATATATATATATATATTCGTCTTATATTCTAATTTATATTCTCGTCGGTTTTTAGGAATAGGAATGATGATAGTCATTCTCAATTATTTAAAAAAACATTTATATTATATATATAAATATATATTTATTGAAAATTTTTAACTTTTTTGAATTTAAGAAAGAATATGTAATCTATATTGAGAATCGATAGAAATCAAATCAAGTATTTCTGTTTTTTCAATTTTTTTTTTATAAAACATAACATTTAATGATAATAAATAATAAAACATAAAATCAAATATAATAAAGAAAAAAAATATTTATTGAGATATTTTTTATTTTCTTTTTCTTTGTCTTTTTAACTTTCCTACAAAGTGTATTAATCTTTTACTTTTACATCTTTTTTTTTTTGTTTCTGAATAAAAAGAAACACTTAGACACAAAATTATTATTTTTACTTTCATCTCTCATTTGCTCTTTTTCATTTTTGAAGAAAAAAGGTAATTTTCTTGTCTCACTCACTTATTATTGAAATATTTGTTTAATAATTAACATTTTTTTATCTCCTAAGTCTTATATTGATTTTTTTTATTAATATAGATAAAAAAAATAATGTATTATGTATTTTTTCATAATCAATTTTTAAATGTTGTTTGATTATCATATTTTTTTTTCTTAGTAACCCTCAAATACTGATTAAATTATGATAAATTATTTTTTAATCTTAAACTTATAGAAGAAGTAAGAATATTGATGAAGAATAATAAAATATATTCATTTTTTTAAAAGTGGCAAAAAGGGGACTACCCTTTAAGATAAAAACAAGATAAATTTAATTTTAGATAGTCTGAAACATGATACTAATGATCATATTGTTCAATTAGAGGAATCTTCCCTTAAGGTTTAACAAATTAGATGTGAGGGAGGGAGTTTCAGATTAATTCTTGGAAACATTTCATATTTACATTAAAAAAAAGATTGCTGAAAATTTTAGTTCTGATTCAATAATTGATGAGTTGAACAATTTGAAGGAAAGAACAACAATCATTTAGATATAAGTAATATTTTGTTTGTAATATGGTTATACTAAATTATGTATTAAATTTTATTTTATTAGTAATAATAATTAAATATATAAATTTTGAATATATTATTTTGCCTCCTCCAAGATTATTAATCAAGATCTATTATCCATTCTCATTCTCGTTTAAATTATTAAAATATGCAATCTTATTAGATAACCTAATATATATATATATATATATATATATATATATATATATATATATATATATATATATATATATATATATATATATATATATATATATATATATTTCTCTTAACCTTTAGTTTGATAATATTTTTCTTTCTTTGGCTATACACAAAATTCACTCATATTTTAAGTTGCTTTCTCTTTTATCATAATATCATACACAAAACAGGAAAATTAATAAAATAATTATTTTAATTTAAAAATAAAATAAAAGAGAATCTTTTAATATATAAATATGGATATATAAATATTAATTTTAGATTTAGAAAACGAACTAAAAGTAGAAGAGTTAAAATCCTATATAAGACTTAAAATAAAATTAAACGTATAAAATTTAACTTCGCCCTACCAAAGTCATTTGTTTGGATAATCATATCCAAGAAAACAAAACAAAAAAATATTTAAAGTAATCTTGTTATTACAATGGAAACAAACAAGAATCCAATTATTCCCACTTCCAACCTTTATCTTCTTCCACAGCTAGGAGCAGAGGCAAAGCAAAACAACAAAAACAGTGAGAAAGGAAAATTGGAATTAAATTTTCAATCCCGTGACCCTTAGGGGCAAAAGCGTAACTTCACAAGAGAAGATAGTTGTCCATTGTAGCGGGAACTAACACTCTTTCTCTCTCTTGGCACTGTGAGTAGTGGAACCTCTATTTTCTGATAAGAACACGACCATGCATTTCCACAAAACACTTTTTTTTTTTTTCATTGGTCGTGAGTTCCCATAATGCCCTTCTCTTTTCCCTCGGAAGCGTCGGCAGTGTATTTTGTAGGTTTGTGAGGAACAAAGCTACAAATAAGGAACCCCCAAGGAGGGGAATTTTAAGGGCCCCTCTCTTACTCAACCCTGTCAAAGGTGTCAAGCACAATATTTTGTTTGTATTTTGTGTGTGCAGCAAAGGGTGGTGGTGCTTGTTGTGGTTGGTGGTGGGGTGCGCAGGATAAGCAGCAAAGTTGGGTGAAGGGTAGTGAGAGAGAATCAAACAGTCCAAATTTTAAAAGAATATATATAAAAAGGGAAGAGAAAAAGGATTGGTCTTTTTATTAACAAGAAAACAACCCATCATAGTTTTAAGGCCATTTAATTGGTTCCTCTTGCTCTTGTGTGTGCGCTATAAATCTTTTATGGTTTTTGGTTACCCTTTGGGTTCTATTGGGAGTCTAAGATACCCACTTTCAGATTTCTCATTGAGTTGAATGCTTTTGGTTAGGAAGGTTGCTGCAATGGGGAAGGTTGTGTTGTTGTTTCTTTACATGTTGGTGGTGGTGGTGCTGCCTTTGGCTTTTGCTGATTCAAGTCAGAAGCTTGAGGTTCAGAAGCACTTGAAGAACTTGAATAGGCCTCCCGTAAGGTCCATCAAGGTATAGAGAGAGAAAGAGAGAGCTAGTTTTCCTTTCTTTCTTAATTCTGCTATGACTTTTATTTCTCTTTTGCCTCTTCTACTTTTCACTGATTCCTTAACTGTTTTTTCTAATTGGTGTTTGCACAACAATGGAACTTTTTGGGTGAAAGGAACTTTAATTCTGGATGCTCCTGTTGTCTCACCTGGGGGGCTTCATTTAGTCTCTTTCACTTGTTCTTGAATTTTGAGCAGAATCTACGTTAGCTTTTTAGTGGCACTTTTTTTTCCCTTGGTTTTGCTAGGAATTGTAGTGTAATTGGTTTGGTTCATTTGCTTTTTATGTCCATCCATGAGCATAATTCTTTTCTGCAAGTTTCTAATTTGCATTTCTGTTGTTGTGAAAGCAGAGTCCCGATGGAGATATTATTGACTGTGTCCACGTCTCTCACCAGCCAGCTTTGGATCACCCTGACCTCAAAAATCTCAAGATTCAGGTGAAGAATTTTACTTTTCTTATCCACTGCCTTTTCATTTTACAATTCAAAATTCTTTCCCTGGTTAGCTCCTTTTTTCTTTCTCTTTCCTTTGCTCAAACTTGAATTTCTAACAATCACGGGTTTTTGATACAGATGAAACCAAATTTCCATCCTGAAGGGCACCCTTTTGGGGAGAGCAAAGTCTCTTCAAATTCAAAGCCTATTACTCAGCTGTGGCACCAAAATGGAAGGTGCCCTGAAGGAACAATTCCTGTGAGAAGGACCTCAAAGAATGACATACTAAGGGCAAGCTCTATTCAGAAATTTGGAAAGAAGAAGCAAAGGAGCTTTCCTCAGCCAAAGCCTGCAAAGCCTCTACCAGACCTCATCAGTCAGAGTGGCCACCAGGTACTGCTGCTTTACCATGCATGATACTTGTAATGCAGCAACAGCCACTTCAATTGGGAGGTTCAATTGCTAATTACTCAGCAAAACTACCCTCATTTCTCATTTATTTCTTTTCTATGACCAATAAAAGGAAAATTAAAAAAGAAAAACTGTTTACTATATTGGGCCTCTTTTCTATGCAAAAGAATATAGAAAAAGTTGTAAACTACCATATTAGGTCTCTCCTTTTTATGCAAAAGGAAAAACAAGATAGTATGGGAGCAAAAGATAAAAGCTGTTTACTTATTTATTGATTTCTCCTGATTTTTTGTGTATTTTCCTTTATCCCTTTGATCTTTTTGGAGCATTTAGCATGCCATAGTTTATGTGGAGGGAGATAAGTATTATGGAGCCAAGGCAACCATAAACGTTTGGGACCCAAAAATTCAACAACCCAATGAATTTAGCCTGTCTCAAATGTGGATTCTGGGTGGCTCTTTTGGTCAAGATCTCAACAGCATTGAAGCAGGTTGGCAGGTATTATTAAATATTTTCTCCATTGTCTTCTTCTGTCTGCAAATGTTCTCAAATTCAGCATCCTCATAAAGAAGAGATTTATCACCTTCCTTTTAATTTCCAATTTCTGTTTTTTTTTTTTCTGTTCTTGTAATCAGGTCAGCCCTGATTTGTATGGAGACAACAACACTAGACTCTTCACTTATTGGACAGTGAGTTATCAATTCAAGCACTCAAATTTTGTCCTTTCCTCTAATTACTTTTGTATTTGTTATTCACTTGATTCATTCAATTTTTCCACCACCATGACAGAGTGATGCATATCAAGCTACTGGTTGTTATAATCTCCTTTGCTCCGGCTTTATTCAAATTAACAGTGACATAGCTCTAGGAGCAAGCATCTCCCCTCTTTCCAAGTATAGCTCTTCCCAATATGATATCAGCATCCTGGTCTGGAAGGTACATTTTCATATCCTTTTTAATATATTATCTCTTCATATTGGACATTCTGGCATGAAAATATGCCCAGCACTCAACAAACACCACCATTAGTATATTGCTACCGTTTGTTTTGTGCAGACCACACTAGTCAATTATAAATTGAAAGAATCTCTGACACACACTTCATTATATCTGAATGCTGCATTGTTTTAGGGGTCCATGAATTTAATAACATGGAAGAAAGTCATATAATGTTGTCTATTATGGAAAACCAATGTGTATGTAGGACCCCAAAGAGGGTAACTGGTGGATGCAGTTTGGAAGTGATCATGTTATGGGATACTGGCCAGCTCCTCTATTCTCGTACCTTTCTGACAGTGCCTCAATGATTGAGTGGGGAGGAGAGGTTGTGAACTCTGAATCTGATGGCCAACACACCTCAACTCAAATGGGAAGTGGCCATTTCCCTGATGAAGGTTTTGGCAAGGCTAGTTACTTCAAGAACATTCAGATTGTTGATGGTAACAACAAGCTTAGACCTCCAAAAGACCTTGGCACTTACACTGAGCAAGATAGCTGCTACAATGTTCAAACTGGCAGTGCTGGAGATTGGGGTAACTACTTCTACTATGGTGGTCCTGGTAGAAACCCCAATTGCCCTTGATCATTCTTTTTAAGCAAAGAAAACTGAAAAGAAGAAGAAAAAAAAAAAAGAATGAGTAGGTGTTCTTTTTGTCTAGTTTAGCTGTTTTAGTAACTTGTGGTACCACTTAGAGTTGTGGTGTATAATGAAGCTCTTGATCCTTCAAAGTCTCCAAAAAATTGTTGGAGAAAAAGGCTGTGAGAGTTTCTAGATTTACAAGAAACAAGTTTCTTCATTGGTTTCCCTGTTTATATAAATATATATAAATATTTGTTGTTTTTGTTTGCTCCTCTCTCTGGAGCTGTGAATGTGAACAGAATATTCTGTTATGGTACATGGAGACTGTATTTTTTTATTTCACTACCATGTTTCATCAGTGAAAAGCTGTCTCAATAAGGACATTTGTTTATGTTTATGCTCTTGCTTGTGACCTAACCTAAGTGGGTGGCTTTTTAATTGAACAAAGTAATGTTGGAAAGAAAAAAAAATAAAAATTGAGATGCATGCACACATGTGATTATGCAGTTGAAGGGTGGTCTAGTTTAGTCAGTTCACATCTTTGTGCACAATTTATGGCATTAAAGTTTATGTTTTTGTAATTGGAATATACTTCACATCACTTATCCTAGACTATAGAAGAGCTTAGAAAAAGAGAAAAAGAGAAAAAGATGTGAAGAAACGCGTTATTATCTCCTTATTGTGATGCTGATATAGATGGACCCATATGAGACTGAATGGTATGTTAGTGTGGCAAGCTAGCATTTTCTTTCATAAAAGCCACCCTTGTGGTTGGTTATGCACCCACCTCTTTATCACTTACCCTTAATTTATTCATATTTATATTTATTTCACCCTTTAAGAAAGTGGCATTATATATACATGTATACAAGTAGGGGAAAAGCTTTATGATTTATCTACTAAGTATATACAAAGAGTGTTCTATAGTGTAATACTATTTGAGTATAAACTTTTTTATATTGTCAATCAATTATTTAAAATGATTATAATAAAAAATTGTGCTTTGTTTAGTTTTTTGCTAATGAATCAAGTGTGCTTTATTTAAGAAATCAAGTGTTTTCTCTTGATTGAAAAATTGTGTTCAAACATATTCATATAAAGGGGCTTTCAGAAATTGTAATTAAATCAAGTTTATATCCAACTGAATTTCTTAGAAAATTTGAGATTTTTGAAAATTAAAAAAAAAATAGCTCTTAAAAATAAATTGCTTATAAATAGAACTATTTTGACTAAACTTTGATTAAGTTTACTTAAAATATATTACAATTCAAATAAATTTGTCTGACCAATTATGCATATCAGTTTTAACAAATAATTTTTATAGTTTAATTAAACTTACAATTATTTAATTCATGCATTAAGCTTCAATTTAAGACGATTTCATTATTGTTGGTTTATGTCAACTGCTTTTGATATCAATTGTTTTAGCAAATTAGAATGAGGGTTTTCATCTTGTTTGTTCGGTTCTTTTTCTTTTTTTTTTCTTAATGGAAAAAATTATATAAACTTCCATTAACAAAATAAATGTCTTTGGAGTTCCAAAGCAAATTTTGTAATTAATCAAGAACAAAAAACTTATTGTGAACTAATTAAAACGAATACACCATGAATAATCTTGTGGTAATTTTTATATGAATGTGTATAATGCTCATGAAATATACTCAATGTTAAGTCTACTCCGATTTTGAAAAGCATGGCTTTTAAGCTCAATTATTATGGCTTTTTATTGTATGATTTAAAAATTAACCTCGACCCCATATGTTTGGTTAAGATAGAGTAAAATGACACAATTAACAATATAATAACTTGAATTGAAATACGTCATTAGTGTTTTCTTTTATTATTTTTGTTGAAGTTTTTGTTTTTTTCTTTATTGTGACTGGTTGTTAAAGCTCTTGTTATGTCCCGTTAATTATGTTTCAGCTTTACATGAAGGAGAAATCAGAAAAAAGATACTTTTCTTCAATTAGGTTTAATAGCTTTATAAAAAGATTCCATCTTTTTCTTTCTTTAAAAAACCAAATAATGATATTGCAAAGAGATGTGAAAGTTCTATCACTTGTCATGATTGCAAAATTAATCTCATCACAGTGCTCATGGAAAATTTCCTATCAAAAAGACCTTCCGTTGGAGAACTACAAAGTTAAACTTGATCATGCAATTAAAATAAATAGTCAACATTATAATTACGTGACCAATTATATATATAATAATAGTAATGATTAAAATCTCAAATCTTATGTTTTTTTATAAATAAGATGCAGTAGTTAAAGTTTTGAATACGTAATAATATTTTAACTCATTATTTTTATCTATTTTTAATTTATTATTCCAATTATTCTTTTATTTTTTATTTTGATTTTTTCTAATGGTGTAATGTGATGATTTAAGAATGATTGAAGTGATAAATTAAAAATTAATCCAAAAAAATTGATCAAAATATTATTATTCGAACAGGAATAGGATAAGAAATAATGATATTTTGACCGTTTTTTTTTACTCAAGTAAAATCATCATTAATTTTTTGAATGATATAAGATTTTTATAAAGAGGTAAGTCTTATTTGTTTTTTTTAATCATGAAGAGCTGTTGAAACAAAATCTAGTGAAGAAAATATGGATATATGAGCAGTAGAAAATAGTTTTCTTTTTTTTATCGGTAAAAAAATATATTTGATATAGAAATACTTGGAGTGTTGGAATTCATTAACAAAATTCCATAAATTGTAGAAGGATATGAAGTAAATGGGGATGAAATTTAAAAATGTTTGATATTATATTCCTTGAGTTTAATTTCTCCTGAAGCAAATGTTCTATATATATGAGTATGTCTCCTACACATATACACCTATATGTTTATTAAATGGCATAGTTTTTTAGCAAAGGTCTATAAGCCCTAGAAAGAAGGTGTCTCTTCATTATTATTGAAGTGAGATCACATGTCCTTTCAAACCTATATGTTGTATATATATTTTTTCTTTGGAGAAATAGTGATACATTAATGGTGTTTGGGAAGAAGATGCCTATAAAAGGTTGGTGCAAGAAACACTTAGGAGTCAATTTCTCATAATGACTCCATTAATGTGGTTCATGGTGAGTTAGGGCAAATTGCTGAAAGCAAAACCCTTTTTACCCAAATGTTAGTTTTTGAAGTCAAAGCATGTATTTATGCCACATGTGATGTGAGTGCATGTTGTGTGCCATAGAGCTGTCCATCAATACATAAATAATTAATGATTAGTTGTTGTTCCATTCAACAAGTTTTTCAAACATATCCAAGTTAGGAACGCCAATTATGCTAAAAGGATAAGACTTTGATTTTGAGATGGCTTTATCTGTACTTTTTATTCTCTCCAAAATTTTTATAAACCTGGAATTTTTTTTTTTTTACAAATTTGTTAAAGAGAATTTACAAGAAAAGATTTTTTCATTTTTTTTATGAATTTTAATCGGCAGTTCGTGAGTAATTAATTTTTACAAAATTATAAAATTTACAAATATTTTCTACAAAATTTGTTGTAAAAAGTGTTTTATATAAAATATTTTAAATTGACAGCAATTTCTTGTAAATTTTTTTTTCATAACAAAATTTATAAATATTTTCTAAAAAAAATCTAAAACAAAAATTACAAGAAATGTGAATTTTTTTAGTAATCAACTTAATTTTTCGTGAATTTGAATTATATACGCAGGGGATAGATTTGTATCAATTTTTGATGACATCGTATATTAATCTTGGCATTATATATATATATATAGTTAAGTCATACAATTAAGAAGTATGTTTTTACAATTAAAATATATTTTATAATATACTTAATATAATAAAATATATATTGCTCGATATTATATTATTAAGTTAAGAAGTTGTATTATTAATACACGATTGTCTTAAAAATATACTTTTTAAAAATATATGAAAATGAACCAAGTAATGGCCTAAAACATAATTTATATTTATTCATAAATTATCAAACCTTTTCTTTTTTAAATTTCAATCAATATTTTTCAATTAAAACCACATCAAAGAAATATGTTCATAAAAATTCTCATTGAAATATGTTCATAAATGACATAAAATTTAGAACCATTAAACTTACATTAGATTCTAGACCTTTTTAAGTTCTGAAATTTTGAAGTGTAAATAAAAGAAATATTAAAATATGGATTTTATTGAAGAAAGATTGTAATAATAAGATCATAAAAATAATATAATATAATGAAATTAACAAAGAAATTCATTTTTTCTATCGACAAGTGTAAATATAAGTGTATAAAAATATGTATTTAAATAGGAGTATTTGGATACTCCAACTCACAGTACCTAATATGGATTAAAGATGATCTTATAATATGAAGTTTTAAATTTACAATCTAGATTAGAAATGTTTATATTTAACGTGCCTAATGGAGATAGTGCCTAACACGTATTTGAGTTGGAGTCAACCACAAATAATGCCTTTGACAAACCAAAAGTAAACAACGGGCAATGTTTTTTTCTTTTAATTATTATTATGTTTTGATTACCATGGAAGAATTTAATCTCATATATATCTCATATTAAAAAATATATTTTATCAATTAATTGAAAATAATCTCAAATTCAATCACTACTATAAATTTTCATATTACATGAGATTTTTCTTGCAAATTTGTTAAAAAGATTTGTAAGAAAAAAAAAATTTCTACTATTTTTTCTAAAAATTTTGATTGACAGGTAATTTCTTCGTGAATAATCACTTCTTACAAAATTATAAAATTTGTAAGTATTTTCTATAAAATTTATTGCGAAAAGTATTTTATACAAAATATTTTACAAGAAAATTGGTAGTAATTTTTTTCAATTTTCTTTTCTCATCCAAATTTGTAAGTATTTCTTACGAAATTTAAAAAAAAATAAAATTAACAGGAAATATTAGGTATTTTAGTAGTAAATATTTTAAATAATCAGAAAAAAATAAACAATATATTATCATGCATTTTTTTTTTCGTCTTGGCGTGAGTTCTTTTGAATTAGTGAATCAGAAGCTAATCATGTGACCCATGATAATATTGTGTTATTTGATTTATTTGACCATATTTACTGTTGTTCTAACTAAAGCTTTGCTGGTGTTTATCATAATTAATAGTTAGAACCTTTTAAATGAATGATATTAGATATCGAGATTAACGTTAGTTTAAATTGATTTGAATGGTTTCCAAAGCACACACACCTTGTTTTTATTTATTTTGAATTTTTAATACTGTTATTGTCATGCAAATAACCTTAAATTGTTCTTGAAATAGACATCAATACAACACTTGTGAACTTTAAATAAGAAGTGCTCTACAATCAAGGTAGATTGGAAACAAGATTCAGACAACATATTAAAAACAAAAAACATGCACTCAATGATGAATAAAGAAATCCACGTAGGTAGATTCCTGTTTATTACATAATATATATGTTAAGTTCCCATACATATACGTAGCAGAAAAAAATGTTGAGCATGCTTGCAAGACCCTCCAATTCCACGTTTCAACCAACCCTGCCAAAAGTTGTTCCAAACAATAAGATCAATTAAAATAATCAAGTAATTTAACTCGAGTGTAAAAAGTTTACCAATGGGTAAAAACTATATGAAAATAACAGTGAGTAAAGGAAATAAACCCTAACAGCAGACTTTTCATTATGATTTGAAAGTTAAGGCTTAAATATGTTTTTGGTTTTTCATGTTTTGGTAAAATTTTAAATTAGTTTTTCTTCAAAAATTTTGATCAATTTAATCTTTTATCTTTAAAAATACATGAATTTAATTTTTCTAATCAAATTTTGTTAAGTTTAGCTGACGTTTCAAACGTATTTCATGATAGTATTTGAATTGTTTATACGCTTTGACACATTTTCGTTTCAATGTTAACTCAAATATTATCATAAAATGCGTTTAAAATGTTAAATAAACTTAACAAAATTTGATAAAAAGAACTAATTTACGCATTTATAAAGATGAATGACTAAATTGGTATAAAGTTTCAAAGAGGACTTATTTCAAAATTTACTGAAAGTGGAGGGAGAAAAAACATATTTAAACTTTAAAGCTATTAAAAAAGTCACCTAAAATTTCACTCATTATTTGATACACTCGTATAATTTGTTTTAAAAATTCAATAAAGTAATAATAAAATTCATTAAAATTAATAATTCTGTACTAAAAAAACGTTTTCAGAAGTATTTTTAGGATTAAAAGTAAGAGAAAAAAAAAATGAAACGAGATTATTCACAAACTAAAAATAAAAACTTGAAGAAATCATATGAAACCTTGTACTAATTGCATCATGGATCAACTCAGTTTATGCAGATAAAATTGTCTGATAATGTTTTCTTCTGAAAAGATTATGCTAATTAAATAGTGTTCTGTTTTTTAGTTTCTTCTGTATATGTTTTATGTGAAGGCTACTGGTTTGAAAAGAAAAATAAGAGAGCTTATGGGTTTAACTCTTCCCCTAACTACGGTACGTGGATAAAAGAAAAATTGTGAAGGCTATAAAAGAATGTTACTTGGAACAATCTGCATTGGGGGAGATAGACACAGGAAGGGTTATTCCACAGTTCCCTGGAAGAGCCTGAGCCAATTGTGAGTTTATGGTGATACTCTTGGCAGTGGATTTGATGCAGTTACATGCAGCTTTCTTATCCTCTGAGGTTGATGCAGCAGAAGCAAGAGCTTTGGCTCCTGAGCAACATGCACCTGGTGGCTTTCCACTTCCACTCACCAAGTAACTCACACAAGGCCTCAAATCCTTTATCACATCACTGCATGAAAGTGCAGCCTCTGAAGTTGAAACAACAAGGATCACAAACACAAGCCCACAAAATGCCCCTGAGACCTTCATATTGCTCAAAACAGATGTTGCTATGAATCTGCATTGTTTCCTTTTCACCATTTATAGAGCTTCAAGGGAAGCTGATGAGTGCAAGAAACAAGAAACTTGTCATTTTGAGATTCTAGGTTAGGTGGAAGTGTGGTGAAAGAGGGTTTCTTCAGTTTCAGCAAGTAAAATAGCCTTGAATGTTCATTGGAGCAAAAGGGTTACTTTTCTTTTATGATTTCCATTCATGCAAGACTTTGATCACTTAATTTTGATGGAAGTAAACCTTGTGTAACAACTTTGTTGCTAACAGTGACAGTTTCTCTATTCATGAACAAAATCATGTGCAAGTTATTATCACAGGATCATTATGTGGCTCTGAAATGAGGCCCCTCAATTGGATATCTCAACCATACGTTATATAATATTCATAATTTACATTAATTTATCTCAGAGGCTCTTGCTATCACCACTCACTTTAGATGCATTTGCTTGGCTGTTCACCATTTACATAATTATTCACAATTTTTTGTCTGAAAGTCCTTACTGCACTTGTGAATTAAATGTAATTGTAGTGGAAATGACAAATGAATATGTTCTTAAGGATATTGTCTAAATCTATCATAATTTTAACAAGAAATCCTAAATTAATTGGGTACAATAACATTCTATTTTTTTAAATAGGATATGGGTACAAAGATGAGTTTTATATATATATTTTCCCTATACTCATTCCATCGTCCTTGTACATGTCACAATTTTTAATTACTAAAATACGTTTAGTTTATTAGATGATATGATAAACTTATATTAGCTTTTCTTTAGTCCTTAATTTCATAACTTATTTATAAGGCACACACTTCATCATTTACTCTTTCTAATAATTATATGACATTTATCCATTATTTTTTAATACTTAAATTTTTATTGTTACAATTTTTTGATTTAATTACTCTTTTGGTTCTTGTCTCCATCTAAAAATGTCAAGTTGATCTTCTAATTTTTTTTTTCAATTTGGTCCTGATTTTTGAAAAATTGATGCAATTTAGTCCTTTTAGTTAAATTTTTTGGAGCTGATAAAAGATTTTTCATCAAAATTGATATTATGACTATGGATAAGTTAAGAATTAGCTAGGGATAAGTTGTTAGAATTTCTATGGATCAGCTAGGGCTTAGATAGGGATTCATATGTTTTTACAATTTGCTACGAATCAATTAGGGATTAATTAGGAATAAGTTGTTAGAATTTTCTATGGATTAGCTAGGGATTTACTCAGAATATGGTTTCATAATTTGCTACAAATTAGTTAGGGAATAGCTAGAGATAAATTCCTATAATTTGCTATTGGTTAGCTTGTTAGTTTTGAGATGGTTGAAATGCCAAGAAGGGGGGGTTGAATTGGCTAGTTAAAATTTAGGCTATCTTTAAAAGCTAAAAGCCCTCTTTAATTAAATCAATTCGATCACCAAGTTAGGATGCAAAAATTACTGGACAATATACTTTCAATCGGTCAAAAACAGAGTTAGTCAATTGATTTTATTAAACAGGTTCTGTACTGGTATAATCAACCGATTGAAACAGAAAATAGTCAACTGAAATACTGGGAAAAATGCAGAAATGCAGATTCGAGATTTGAACCAAGAACAATCAAGACAACTTCTAATTGATTATGCAAACATGCTCTATGTTGTAGATGCCATCAAAGCACTCAAGAATATGAAAAAGGTGTTTTAAATTCAAGTTCTTTAAAAATTAAATGATTATGCAAGAGAGAAAGGTTAAAGAAAAGATTGGAGCACAAAATTTTTTATACTGGTTCACTCAAACCTGAGCTACATCCAGTTTGTCAAGGCAACCGAAGCCTGACTTTACACTATTTCAAAAGATTTACAAAGTTTACACTCTTACACTTTCAAAATAAGTAAAACACACACCAAAGACTCTTGAATCACACAAGAATCACAACAACACAGCAAGAACCCTCTTGCAGACCTGGAAAACCACCAGGCACACACACAAAGCTTGAGAAAGATCAAACCTCAGTGGTAGCATAGCCCTGCCTACCACAAACACCTTCTCCAAGCTTCAAACACAAGCCAAAAGCTCTAAGAATTGATTCAAGATCAATCTTCAACAGCTGCATCTGAATGATCACGAAAGAGAGATATTTCTAAGGTTTCCATAATAGTTTCACATTAAAAAATGATTAAGTTATCTCTCTTTCGAAAATCACAACACTTATAGTCAAACTGTTATGAAATTCAACAGGTTGATTTCCAAATTAATCGGTTGATTTCACTTGACTTAAGTGAAATCAATCGATTAAAAAATAAATCACTTGATTGAATAAGTCACAGTTTAAGATTACTGCAACTAACATTTTAACTTGTTGAAAATCCATTCAACAGATTAAAAGATACATTTTCACCTGTTGAAAAATATTTCAATAGATTAGAAAAACACAATTAAGACCAAATACATCAAATTAATGCTACAAGGTCTACAATGTGAATTACAAACATCAAACACACTTTCCTAATAATTGACTCATGTGGGGGGCACGCGTTTAAGGCTTGTCAAACATGAATACCATCAAATCTCCATAACTTCATCAACGAAGACATGATTCCAAAGCAATGGCTCTAAGTAGTTCAACAAAGCTTCATCAAATCTTCATGAGACACACCACCCAGGCTTCACATGTCAACATAGCTAAGATTAGCTATGGATAAAATCCGTAGCTAATTAGCAAGGGTATTAACTTGCTTTCTTTAAATTCATTAGCGAGGTTTTAGAGAGGACTTTGCTATAAAAAATGCGTCTAACAACGAGGAAAAAATTATCTCGTTATTTAGCTACGGAACAATATCTTCATTATTTTTTGGCTAATCCCTCATAAAATAATTTTGCAAGGGATCAATTGCGGTTTAACTTGAGATTATTTATCGCAAACAAGTTTTTTTCTTGTAGTGAGTAGATGATAATTTAAAAAAAAAAATATTAATATCGGCTAAACCAACATAAGTAAATTAATATTAAAAATAAATTGTATTAAGTGTTGGTTTAACTTATGGTAAGTTAAATAAATTTGCCTTTGTAGTTTCAAAGTTGCACTGCATAACAAATTCCAAATTCGATGATTATAACTATTAGTGTCGCAATTCGCTTATTAGCGTCAACTTTTTAACCTATGTCAAATATCTATTTTCTTACATTAAAGAACAACTAGAAGACAATTAAACTACTAAAATCTAACTGAAAAAAAAAAAGGTCCACAAAATTAATGGTCAAATGCAGAGATGAAGAAGCTTGAGCCTAGAAAAAAGTCCACATTCTTCGAACATTACCTTTCAAAGTTTCACGTTATCTTTAACTACATGCACTTATATTTATGACAATCCTATCCAATACGTGCTTCTATTTAGCCTCCTAACTTGTTAATGTAGTTTCTCGTGACCTTCTAACTTTTTCGTGATCGTGTGGATCCAAAGAAAATGACATAACCAGAAAAGCTATAAGTTCAAAGACAACAAAAATGGAAAATTAATTTGAAGAAAAGGATAGATCCGTAAAATAATTTACAAAAAGAGAAGAAGAAAGAATCTTAAAATATGGACCACTTTTATAGTTTTTTTCAATACATCCTTGTCACACACATTAATCATCATCGGAAACAATAATTAATAACGTAAGAAACCTTAAACACACACAAATATATCATCTCTTCCCAACGACATGCACTTTATTTAGGGAATACAAATGTTACTAATTGGATCTTCAATTCAAGTTAAAGAAGATAACAATAACCTACACTAGAATCACACTATATAATGTGGTAGAAAATTTAATTTGGATAAAGACGAGATCGTGTGTATATTAAAAAAAAATGGAAGCTCAAACCTGAAATGTTATATATGAGGATCCATTAAGACCAATAACTTGTGACATATAATGTGTACATGAGAAGACGAATGAATCGTTTTATACAAATTTTCACGTTTAGTAGTTTAAAAAAGTTGAGGGTGTATATAGTTTATATCTAATTTGGTTAAACTTGTTAAGTAATGGATAAAATTTGGATTATATTTTAATGTGTAATTCAGACTGGACTAATATGATTATTGACAGGTTGATTGGGATTTGTAATTTATATTTTAAAATTTTCTAAATTATGTAAATAATAATTAATAATTAAGTAAACGTAAAAAATATAATTAATAATTTATTAAAGACTCATCGTCAAATAATTTATAATAATAGTTTTTTATTTATTTAACCTTCTAACTGTTTTTACAGATTCTTCGTTATCATGATAGACCGTATTGTGATATTTTCCTTAGATATATAGTACAATGTTTGAATTTTTTTTAGGTGTATATATAGAAATCAATTCTTAAACTCAGCTCAAGAAGAATTTCAAATTTTCGAAAAGGTTTCTTGATAATTTTTTATACTTGAGAAAGATTAATTTATAACTTTGAGCCAAAATACTATGATTCAGTTTAATGATGGGTCCGTGCACAACTCGACGCTCTTGTTTTCTACCGCGCGCAAGGAATCATTACCATCCGAAAAGATTTTATATTCATTGAATGAGAAAGAAAATAAGAGTTTAAAAGTTTTGGAATCATTGAAATAAAACCACCACATGTGACATTGTTCAGTGTGGTGCGATTTGAAAAACCTTGATCAAGACATGTGAGCCCCATGTCTAGAAATAGAATAGGATATCAATTTGAATTTTGGAATCATCAGCTTCATTTTATATTAATATATACCCTGATAAACTTTTATTCACAATGAAAAGAAGATAAAAGAAGATAAAAGAAATTATATCCAATTTTTTTATAAGATTATTTTCTTTGACGTTTTGGAGTGATAAAAGATATTTTCTTTCTTATTGTTTTCATTTTTCTTATCCTTGAAGCTGCGGTTTTAACTTGTTTCATTCTCTTGTTCCTTTTGAGTTCTATCACTATGTGGTTTTGGTGCACCACTTTTTGGTTGTAAAGGAGAGGTGTTAATTTGGCCCAGCCCATGAGACTTGGCCCGACTCACGTGAGTTAGGGTAAAAAAAGTTCATAGGGCTAAAACGTCTTCCATAAAAAAAGTTCACAGGGTCAAAAATTTCAAAAAAGTCATGTGGGTTAAAGCCAATCTATGGACTTTCTTCTTAAACATGAAAAATATCTTATGTTTTAAAATATATTATTAAAATTTTCGTCCTCGCCACGACCAGGACGGTAGGACGTGCACAATGACCCGAAAGAACCTCGCGGGTCGGACAACACGAACAGGCCGGACAGACCCAACAATCCAAACGAATTAGGCGAGAGGACCTGATGACCTTGACAAGCCTAATGACTCGGATGGCATGCCTGACAACCAAACTGACCTAGCAGAACCAACAACTCGGACGAGCTTGACGACCCAGACGAGCCCGACGACCCGAGCGATCCAAGCAAGCCGAACTAGCCCGACACGCCTAACGAGTCTGATGACCCCAACGGGCATTGCGAACTCGACGGGTAAGGCCTGATGATTGTTTGGGCCACTAGGCCTATTTGGGTCATAGAGCTCATTTGAGTTGTCATGCCCATCTGACCTAGACGGGTTGTTAGGCCTACCAGGCTCTTTCGAATCGTTTAGGCTGCTAGGCCCCTTTGGTCATTGGGCTCGTTCGGGTCGTTCAGTTTGTCTAGGTTATCGAGCCTGTTCGAGTTGTTAGGCTCGTCCAAGTCGTCAGGCCTATCCAGATCATCCCGATTGTTTGGCCCGCCCGGGCCATTTGGGTCGTCAAGCCCGTATGGGTTGTTGGGTCCGTTAGGCCCATTCGGGTCATCGAGCCCACCTAGTCCGTTTGGGTCATCGGTGTTGGATAATCTTTAATTTTGTTAGATAATCTTTAATTTTGTTACATAATATTTAGATTATATTTTAGATTATAGAGTTGTTTTTATTTAACAAAGTGATTGGGTATTTTATATTTGGTTAATTAGATTTAAGTTAGTTGGTATTTTAGTTAGTTAGAGTATATAAGATTTAGTTTGATAATATGGGGTATTAGATAAGATTAGATTAGATAAAGATTTAGTTCGGTTTGTTATTATTTGGTTTGTAATTGGCTATATAATAGCGCATTCTCCATCAATGAAAAATACCACATTGAGTTACATTGCACATTCTTTTAGAATGTGTGAGTTTTTTTCCAACAAAGTGGTATCAGAGCTTTATGCTCTGAGTACCGAGTGAAGAGAGAGAGAGAGAGAGAGAGTGTGTGAGTTAAAAAAAAGTGTGTGCTTGAGTGCTTTGGGAGAAAAAAAAAGAGGAGAGATGGCAAAAGTTGTGAATGGTATGACAGTACCGCAATTGACAAAGAAAACCAATTATGATAATTGGTGTCTGCAAATGAAGACCCTTTTGGGATCCCAAGACATTTGGGATATAATGGAGAGCGGATACGAAGAACCCGCGGTGGACGCGAATCAGATGGCGACCCAGATTACTGCGCTGAAGAAGACGTGAGTGAAAGATAAGTCGGCTTTGTATTTCTTGTACAATGCGGTGGACGAGTCAGGCTTCGAGAAGATTGCAAACGTTGCATCTTCAAAGGAAGCATGGGATATTCTGGAGGTTGCATACAGAGGGAACGACCGGGTCAGACAAGTCCGGCTTCAAGCTCTTAGAGGAGAGTTTGAAGGGTTGAAGATGGAAGATAAAGAGCAGGTAACCGAGTACATAACTCGGGTAGAGAAGGTGGCTAACCAACTCGGCAAGAATGGAGAACCAATGCCAGCAAGCCGGGTTGTGGAGAAAATCTTGAGATCATTGACAGATGATTTTGAGAGCATTGTATGCGCCATTGAGGAGTCGAAGGACCTGTCAGTTCTCTCTGTGGAAGAACTTGTCGGGTCATTGGAGGCCCATGAACAAAGGAAAAGGAAGAAGCACGAACCACATGATCAAGCACTAAAGGCGCAACTTGATTTGGATGAGACTTGGAATACTCAGAGCCGAGGTCCTGGAGGCAGAGGACGAGGTGGCAGAGGACGAGGTGGCCAAGGTCGAGGTAGACAAGGTCGAGGTGGATGTGACCGAGATGATGTTGAAGAGAGCACAGATCCGACTAGGCAGTAGAATTGGCATGGTCGTGGTCAAGAAAGGGGCTAAGGAGATTGATCTAAGTCAGAAGTGGAATGCTTTAGATGTGGCAAGTATGGCCATTACGCAAGAGAATGTAGATCAACATGTTGCTACAACTGTGGCAAGATCGATCATATAGCAAAATATTGTCAATCGAAAAAAAAGGAGAAAAATCTTCTCACAAAGGAAGATGACGAGGAAGAGATAGGGATTTTAATTATGATGCAAAACTCAGATGCCGAACTCAAGAGCGGTAAATTGGATGCTGAGTGGCGTTCAGGTCGTGTGAAGGAAAGGAGATCAGGTGACGAGCTTAGTCCAGGTTGTTTAAACTCAGTCTGGTATCTGGACACAAGAGCAAGCAATCACATGTGTGGAGATGATAGTTTCTTCAGCGAACTCACCCAGATGGAGGTCGGAGTAGTGTCATGTGGAGATGATTCAAGGATGGTAATAAAAGGGCGTGGAACAATCCGACACATGCAGAAGGATGGACGGGTTGGAGAAATCAGGGATGTCTACTATGTTCCTGAGCTGAAGAGTAATATTTTGAGCATAGGTCAGATAGTGGAGAAAGGAAACTCGATTATGATAAAGAACCAGGTACTGTATTTGAAGGACAAGCACGATCGGCTAGCAGCCCGGGTAGAAAAGGAGAAAAACCGGATGTACAAATTGGAGTTGAGTATCCTGCAGAAAAGGTGTTTGAAACATGTGGACAGTGAAGGCAACATGGGATCTGTTCAAAATGACATGGTGGAGAAAGAGACAGGTAAGAAAATTAAAGCAGTGCGATTAGAAATAGAAGAGAACCAATCTTGCCGAAGAAGTTAAAGAAGAAGCAGTGTTGTTGATGATGGGATGTAGCTCGAGGGATGAGCACAAACAAGTGGAGAAGTCGGCAAGAAGGTTGAATGTCATAAATCAGTCCAGTAGCATGGAGAGGTGGTCAAGACGTGCAGATAGCTCGGATAGCTCGTGGAGTGTGGACAACTCGGATCTTGAAGAAGACGAACAAGAAGTGTTAAGTTTGCAAAAGCAGTGGCGTGTCGAGAAGGATCTGAGAGTTGTACTGGAGGTGCAAGATGAGAAGTGGCGACTTGGAATGGATGATAAGTTTGGTGTGAAGAAGGCGTGGAAATTTTTCGATCTCTTAAAGAGAGCCCGGCCTATTCAGAGGATCCCGGTTAATGGCAAGTCGGCCACAAAGATCACAAAGAACCCAACAAAGGGTAAGTCAGCCAAGGTTAAGATGAAGTCGGTCAAAAAGAAGATCAAGTCGGATAAAGAGAAGATCAAGTCGGTCAAAGAGAAAAGCAAGTCGGCTATGGAGATAGAAGATTGTTCAGGATGAGAGAAGAAAATAATTTAAGATTATGGGGGAGTTTTGTTGGATAATCTTTAATTTTGTTAGATAATCTTTAATTTTGTTAGATAATATTTAGATAATATTTTAGATTATAGAGTTGTTTTTATTTAGCAAAGTGATTGGGTATTTTATATTTGGTTAATTAGATTTGAGTTAGTTGGTATTTTAGTTAGTTAGAGTATATAAGATTTAGTTTGATAATATGGGGTATTAGATAAGATTAGATTAGATAAAGATTTAGTTTGGTTTGTTATTATTTGGTTTGTAATTGGCTATATAATAGCGCATTCTCCATCAATGAAAAATACCACATTGAGTTACATTGTGTGAGGACCCACTAAATCTCCCCTCTCTATACACTCTCTTTTTCCCCAACTCATATCACAGAACCACACTTCACTCTTCACTGTCTCCCTTCTCTTTGAACCAACTGCACAACCTTCTCTCTAAAACAGAGCTCAATTTTCCCCTTTTCTAATCACTCCTCCCCTCCGTTACAGCTGCTGAACCCAGAACTAGAAGAATAACTCCTCCTCTAGTTGAATCATCTTCCCCTCCCGGTAAGTCAAATTCGATTTTCCTCAATTCTCTCCAATTTTGGAATTTCTGGAGTCCAATGCTTACCAAAACCGAATTAGGGTCTTGTACTCACCCAGAGTTTATGATTTTTCAGCCCCTTAGGTTAAGGATTTGAGGTGCCCTTGTGATAGAGTCTTGCTTGTAGAGTTTTTTTTTTTTTAAAAGGTAAGGGAAGCTAACCGAAATTCTTTCCATTTAAGCCGTGAATTGTGTTTTGTATGATGTTGGGTGTTGAATTGATTGCTAGAAATGCATGTGTGAGTGTATGATCATTGCTACCCTGAAATCAGTGTTCTTGTATGTGAAAACAGTGGGATGATCTGTTATTTTCGCCTAGGCGGGTGGTTCTCGCCTAAGTGAGACTATCAGAAAGACTCATCCTTGATACTGAGCGAAGTCTCGCCTAGGCGAGCTGGAGTCGCTTAAGCAAGATACACTCTCGTCTAAGCGATCCAGTTTAGCCTGAGCTAGAGTTCGCCCAATTTTTAATCCTTGCCACTGTTCGAGCCTCGCCTAGGCGAGATAGACTCGCCTAAGCGAGATGGCTTCTCGCCTGGGCTAGATTGTCTAGCCTAAGCGAGATTCACTGCAGTGGAGCACCTTAACTTCTGTTTTTGATGGAAAAATGATATGTTTTGTTGTGATTAAGTGCAAGGAAGTCTTTATATGCTTGATAGATCATTATTAAATGTATTGTGTGATGAAACTAGAAGAGTATGAGTATATAGAGTGGTTGCTAGAATGGAATTTCAAGGGAAATTCATGTGATTTGTTAGTGTGTAAGGACGTGTGGAATCCATATTGGTTGGTATCCTGAAACTCCAATAATCATTCACGCTCAGATAGAGTAGAATGGATTATGTCGTGAGGAGTAGCAGGAGGTCCTAGTCTTTGGACTTGATCCAGTCCTAGACGTGAAGGGGACTTACCCTGGGAACGGTCGGGTGATAACCCCTTGTGTCCAAACTTTGCAGAGTCTGGGAACCGTTGCAGGTGCAAGCCACCAAGAGCTCCAATGTCGCTTACACAATCCGGATATCGAGTCTAGAATTTTAATTATTGAACTGTGTGTTATGAGTGATGTAAATTATGTTTTGCATTATTTTCCTTTTTCAGTTAGCTTACCCTTTTTGTTTATGTTGTTTGTCCTTGTGTGTTCTCCTTTTCCATGAACGCCTATTGTTGGTGTGAGCAGAGCCTAATCCAGATGTTGACGCCCCCCTTCAGAGCAAAAATTGACCCTCACTCACTTTTGTAGTAGTTTTGGGCCAGATTTTGTGAAATTTTAACTTGATGAGTAATTTAGGCCTTTTATGTATTTTCTCTTGCCTTCCAGGGTTCTCTTATGGCAAAAATTAAGGATGATTGTACCATATGTATATATATACTATGTGTATATAACTGTTATCTCTACTATCTGCTATGTTTAATCAGGATATAATGTTTTGTTTGATAGTGTGAAAAACTATTAAATGGGATGTTACACATTGCACATTCTTTATGTTGTCACACTTATCTGACTCGTTCAGGTTGTTGGGTCCACCAGGTCGTCGCACTTATTTCTTTAAAAATGACTCAATTTAGTTTTTACCATTAGTTTGACCAAACGGTGTTAAAATCAACGTCACGTGTCAATTTGTGGTTTTTTTTTTAATTTATTATACATGTCACTTTACACTTGTGTCACATGTCAAAATGATTCAATTTGGTCCCTATATTTGTTTTTAGTTTCAATTTAGTCCTAATTTTTGTAAAAATGTAACAATATTATCCCTCCTTAAATTGAAAATTGAGACTCAATTTACATTTTTGTATAAATCTTATGGTGATATTCTTACTAAGATTAACATTTTTATTAAATATTTCTACAAATATTTTTAAATTAACTTTAAATTCTATACAAAACTTTAAACTTTGGTTTTGTTTTGAACTTGAAATTTAGTTCCTAAACTTATGTGTGACAAGTTATTTGATTTTTAATCTTCACTAAGTTTGTATAATATGGTACACTTTATGCCTTTATATATCATGACAAACTGGTTAATTATTGAAATTAGGTTTGGGTTTAATTTTGTTTAATAATAAAACTATCACCTCATAGTTTCTTTCAAAATATTTAATAAAAATTTCAATTTTATTTAGAATATCATCATAAGATTTATACAAAAAGTAAAATAAGTCTCAATTTAAGGAGAGACGATATTGTTTCATTTTTACAAAAATTATGACTAAATTGAAACTAAAAACAAATATAGGAACCAAATTGAATCATTTTGACATGTGGGGCAACTATGAAGTGACATATGTACAAAATAAAAAAATTAAAAAAATCCAAAAAACCAGAAATTGACACGTGTCGTTAATTTTAACTCTGTTTGGTCAAAATTAACGGCAATGACCAAATTGAATCATTTTAAAAAAATAAGAACCAAAAGACAAAGAAAAATCGGATGACCAATTTGACACTACTTTACAAATAAAAGAACTAAAACGTAATTTAACCACTATTTTAATAACCAATAATTATTTATTTTATAAATTGGTATCTAATTGACCACTATAGTGACTAACAATTTTTAGTCACTAAAATTAGTTTTTAGTGAAGGATTTTCTTGTAGTATTGAATATCATTTTTAGTACCAATGAAAAATAATAATTACTCAATATTTTAATCAAATTTTATTCTCAAATATACTTTTACGATTAATTTAATAAAAATATATTAATACTAAAAAAATTTACAATTAATATAAAAAGAAACCTTTTTGGAGTTTTTTTTTTCCTAAAGCAAAGTCTTAAGCTGCATGTAAGATTGATACAAATTAGTTATAAAATCAAGTACGAGGTTATTATAGCTGTTATTATAGTTTCGTAGGAACCTTTTGAATATTTTTTATTTAAAAGATTATTTTGAATGAAAGACAAATAGAGATTAACAAAAGTTGCAGTGCAATAGATATACGAATTTTGAGAGAACTAAGTTTTTATTTGTTACAACGTTACGAAGTTATGAGATAAATAATAACTCAGATTTCATCTTATGAGTTTAATATGTGACAATTAATTCGTAACTCATCACTCTCGTGTGATTTTTATTGAGTGTGATAGTCAAAATCTTTACTCAAACTAAATATCAAAATAATCTTAAATATAATTCAAGTGATTATAGCAATAAAAATATTTAATATACAAAGTTGAAAACTAGTTATTGCCACCTTTAATTTAAAATCACAACATTTGATAAGTTTTAAATTTATTAGCAACACTTTCGGTTTTAAATAATTATTTTAAATTAAATTTATCTAAAACTTGGAGTAAGTGTTCACGTGACTATTTAAACAAATTCAACAGGTTACTTCCATCCTTGTATTTTAAAAAGAGTTAAATATGTTTTTAGTGTCCAAATTTTGATATAAAATTAAAATTTGTCTTTCTCTCTTACTTTGATGTATTTTTGTTCTTAAACTTTAAAAATAAGTGGACATGGTCATTATAATCCAATTTCGCTAACTTTTTTTTTGCGTGTGTTAAACAGTGTTCTAGACTGGTATTTGAGCCATAACATATCAAATAGTATACATAACTCTAACACCAGCCTGACACGTGGTTTAATAAGTAAAAAAAAATTAACATAAGATACAAAAAGATTATATCTATTCATTTTTAAAGTTTGGGTATGAATTTATATCAAAGTTTAGAACATGGACAAATTCTAATTTCACTACAAGAAAAATTGATATTACCAACACTCAAAATTTGTCAATAATGTTTAAAATTCGTCAAAAAATTAGAATAACTGACAACTTACCGATAGTAAAAATTCATCGGTGAACTTTACCGATAGAATTTTCATTCCGTTGATAATTACTAACAACAAAATTTGTCAATAAATTCTATCGGTAATTACAAAAACAAAAATTGTCAATGAAATCTATAAAAAAACAACTACTAATTATTTGTTTGTTTGGATAATTATCAATTATCGGAAGATTAAGTGTTTGCTTAGAATTAAAATTTTAATTTTTAGTGTCATTCATTCCCATACAAATTAATTGTCTCATTCAGTTTAATTGTCTCATACAAAGTTTCAAAAACAAATTTTAATCTGACAATAATTTCCATCCCCTTTAATCCAGAAAAATGAAAAACACCAATGGTACGACCCAACAATATTCACATGCAGAAACCCAATAAATGCAATAACAAATCCTTCAAAAAGAAAAAAAAATTAAAATTAATGGTATTTTTAAATAAATATTTTCCTATAAAGAAAATATGAAAGAAATGTTTTCTTATAATATAATATTTTTATAAATGTTATATTTTTTTGAAGATTTTTTATTATTATTCATCTTAGTTATTTTCTTAATTTAATTGTGGGGATTTTAATTAATTAATCCAAAAATTCAAAGAATCATAAAATATCAAGACAAAAATAAAAATATCATATTATAATAATAAGGTATCAATAATTAATATCGATAAAAATATTATATTATAAAGGAAAAAAATTGAAATAAATATTTTTTCTATAATTAAAATTATTTTTATAACAGATTTGACTGAATGAATGAATTAACATAAAAATTAGAAGAATAATAAACTATCAATAACGAATCCCGATAAAAATTTATACCATTAAAGAAAAAGAATTTGGAATAAATATTATTATATAATTAAAGTTATTTTTATTAATAAAACTTAAATGAATGAATTAAATAATGAACACAAGAATAATAAAATATTAATAATTAATAATGATAAAAAAAATTATATTATAAAAGGAAGAAAATTTGAAATAATTTTTTTTATAATTAAAATTATTTTATAAATAATATATTTGAATGAATGAATAATTAATTAACAAAAAAATTAAAAGAAAAATTAAATATCAAGTGATAAAAATATTATATTATAATAATAAGATATCAATAGTTAATAATGATAAAAATCTTATATTATAAAGGAAAGAAAATTTGAAATAAATATTTTTTGTAATTAAAATTATTTTTATAGATAATAGATTTGAATGAATGAATGAATTAATATATGTGTGTGTGTTTTTGAAAAAGTAAAAGAGATATAATATTCATTAAATTTAATAATGATAAGTGTAAATATATTTTTACAATCAATTAAATTATCATCCATATGGTTTAAAAAGAAATTGTAAACTAAAATATACAATTTTTTTTCATTTTTACAAATTATATATAAAAAGAAATTATGTGATCCTTTTCTTTATACATCATAATAAAGCATATTGGTAGAATGGTGAAATATTAGGTGAAAAGTAATAGGCTTAAATACCTTTTTGGTCCTCATTTTCGGTAGTGTTTGTTGTGGATGGTCCTCATTTTGACAGAATGTTTAAAATGCTCCTCATTCTTACCAAATGTTTAAAATGGTCCACATTTTCGCAATTCTTATTTGGTTATTTGGTCCTTTTATGTAACGCCGTTTAAACCATTAACGGAGCTGTACAGGTGGCACGGTTTATATTAGGGTGTGTTATGTGTACTGTACATACAAACCGTGCCACTTGTACAATGCTCCGTTAATGATTTAAACGGCGTTACAGAAAAGGACCAAATAAAACACGAATTGCGAAAATGAGAACCATTTCAAACATTCCGTAAAAATGAGGACCATTTTAAACATTCTGTCAGAATGAGGACCATCCGCAACAAACACTATAAAAATGAGGACCAAATAAAGTATTTAAGCCAAAGTAATAATACAAATGAGAAAATATGCTGAACTTAGAAAATAATGTCATTTTATGATCATGTGAAGACTTGTATTATATAGTATAACGTTCACTTCCTATATAACGTTCAAGACTTGTGTATGGTAGTATTAGTTATATAAAGTTATGCTGAAACGTATTAAAAAAATTTTACAATAAAATATTTGTAACATTTCATTTTCTTTTAATCTTGGAAATAATGGAAAGAGGAAATAATATATTTTAATGAGTTGTTGAAAACTTTGATACTTTAATCTTCAAAGTTTTCCATAAAGTTGAATACTATTAGAAATTGAAACTGGTGGAAATAGATTGAAGATTATGTTAAATACTGTTTTTACATTAAATATTGATTAGGTTTTCAGTTTAAGACATCAATAGTTTTTTAATGTATTGATGAAGTGTGTATAAATAGGGTTGGTATTATAGCATGATCTCATACAAAACTATAAAACAAAATAAGGAAAAGAAAAGAAGATTTTTGCAGAATGGATTTGAAGATGATGAATGTAAAGATAGTGTTGGTGGGAATTATGGTGGCTTTGGTTTTGTGTTCAGGAAATGAAATTCAGAAAAATGAAAATGTGCCAAAGGAACTACCGATTTGCCCATTTGGTTCGTTTTCCATTGATAAGTCTTGTGTAAATGACAGAGACTGTCTTATAAAAGAACAACCTAGTGTAGTTTGTAAATGTCTTGGAAACAAACAATGTTGCTGCCAAAAATAGAACAACTCATTTTCTTCTTTTTACTTTTCTTTTATCATTAATAAAATAAACTTTCTATGATTCATTATATCCTAATTCCTATCTCATGCATGTATCTTTATCATCTCTAATATACATATGAAATATTTTTAGGGTGACATGTTTACTTTCTCAATAATGTTAACAATAAAGATCATATTTAATTCACTTTAATTACAATTAATAATAACTTGATAATCTTAAAAATAATGGAGTTATATTAAAAAAAAAAAATCAATGTTATATCCTAGTCATTCCAAAGTCCAAATTATTCAAGTCATATTTTTTGGTTCGACGAGGAGAGATGTTGAGGTAATTCTCTCTTCTCTAGTATATTATGAGAGTTGCTCAAACAAAAAAAGTGTGAAGTGTTGTGTGGGATTTTGTGAGATCTAGTAACTATATGTTATTGTTTCATTGGCAATATGGATTTTCAAGCAATGGGGAAATTGTGTTAATGTTGATGTAAAACTAAGTTGTAAACCCTCGGTAAGCGATTTACATCTTTTTGTTTTGTCTCCCTTTATATATCAATGCGTCTCTTTTTGCTAAACACTTTTTGTATCAGTTCCATAATGATCAATAAAGTGTATTTTACCTTTGTTTCTCTTTTCTCGACCTTGCTTTCTATTCTTCTTACAATGTGTTTTGTTTTCATGTTGTTTTTGAGTTGCTTTTATTTCTTTCTTAAGATACTCATTTGATAGACACTTAAGTGTTGAGTGAGTGTTTGAACCAGGACAAAGGTTGATCCAAATCTCTCTCCTTAAAAGATGACTGCTTAAGCAACGTGTAATTTTTTTACTCTAAATCACGAATGTCTTATGAAGAGCACAAAAGACTATCAACTAGATAGTGTTTGGTAGTGTAGTTAGACCACCAACTCTTTGTATTCTTGTAGATGGTAATTTATCTTAATTGGCTTAACTATTTTTTTTTCTTATTCCATAATTACATATAGATAGACATATAATTTACTATTTGGAGGGAGTATGTTATGATTGAGACATTTTTTTTTTAATAAAACCTTTTATTATAATATAGTTATTTTTTTTGTTTTTATAATGTTCTTGTTACAAACTCAACACAATAAAAGATTATATCAATTCTTTCCTCTTTAATGTTAATATCACTCAAGTAATGTGAGATCGTTAGAAAGTAATTTTCTTTGTAAAGGAAACAAAGTTACTTAAAGGAGAGAAACTCGCTCAAGCGATGCATGAATAGTGAAGACATGCATGTGTGATGTAAAAAATATGTATTTTGATGATGATGGATTGAGCACTTAAATTTACTAAGCATGAAACATACTAAGGAAAGAAAATATCATGTATGCTTAACTAATGATCTAGTTAAATAGATTAAGTCTTTAGAATGTGATAAACATGGATTTTTCAATATATTTCTAATGGGTTAAGTGTTAGTCTTCGTCAATAAAAATTTATTATGAGTATTCCAAAAGGTATTAATTATGATAAATTATACTAATTCAGTGAATCGAATAAGGATTCATTATGTGATTATTCATTTAAACCATACTAATGTATGTATTTATACCCATATATACAAATGTCAAAAAGACTTGTGTTCGTAAGTATCCGCGAATAAAATTCGCAGCAGATAGTTGGTATCAGCGAGTAATAGACACTTGTAGGTAGTGTAGTATTTTAATCTTCATTTATAAATGGATCGGATGTGTGTATCATACTACTCATACCTACGGGTATCCATTACCCAAAAAAAATCAAAATTAATATTTATTTTATATTTTATTAAGTTAAATTTAATTAAAATTAAAATTTCATTTATATTTTATTAGGTTAAATTTAACTAAATTAAATTAAATTTATATTATATTGTATATTTTGTAAAAATTATAAAATATATTTTTTAATATCCAATGAGTAATGAAGTGGGTAACATGTAAATCCTTGTGGGTTGGTGGATAGACACTATCTCAACCCGTTGTTATCCTGCGTATAAAGTACAATCATATTGAATGAAAAATTACAATCATTTATATAAAAGTAATATAATATTCATTAAATTTAATAATGATTAATTGGAAATATTATTTTTCAACGATCAATTAAATTATCATAGATATGGTTTAAAAAACAATTGTAACATATGATGATATACAACCATTAATAGTAATAAAATTTTGGAGTACAAAATCAAGAAGAACTTTTATTTTTATTTTTATTTTTTGAAAATGTTGTTTCTATAGTTAAAATTATAAAATAAATTGCATATGATATATATATTTCGTGAAAAAATATTTGAGTAACTTTATAATCTTTTGATACCCAAATTTGGAATATGAACTTGTTTTTTCTCATATATATATATATATATATATATATATATATATATATATATATATATATATATATATATATATATATATATTATAAATAATATA
>Ga0214545_1003291_pt1 | contig 30901 bp, 26 predicted proteins | sample CNSS4metaG_FD_160064 | JGI IMG/M metagenome (GOLD analysis project Ga0214545, IMG submission 160064) | Root nodule microbial communities from cowpea collected in UCLA plant growth center, Los Angeles, California, USA - CNSS4 | ecosystem: Host-associated > Plants > Roots > Nodule | place: USA...
AATTCAGACTTGGATGGGCCTTGCTCGACGACCTATACGGATCGGACAGGCCCGACAACCATAAGAGGTTGGGCGGGCCTAAAGATATGAACGAGATAGGCGGGCCCGACAAACCGAACGAGTCGATCAGGACCAATGACCTGATGAGTCACACAGACCCGAAAACCCGAACGGACCAGGCAGAACCAATAACGAAAACAGGTCAGGCAGCCCAAAGACCCGAACGAGTCAGGCAGGCCCAAAAACCTGAACAGGCCTGACAACCCAAACGGGCCCGAAGACCCGGATGGGCCGGACGACCTGGCGACCTGGATGGGCCCGACGACCCGGATGGGCCTGACAACCCAGACGAGCCCAACGACCCGGACGGGCCCGAAGACCCGTACAGGCCCGACGACCCGGATGGGTCTGATGACCTACACGGGCCTTATGACCCGGATGGACACGACGACACGAACGGGCCGGACGACCCGAATGGGCCCAACGATCCGGACGGACTTGACGACTTGGACGATCCTGACGGGCCTGGCGACCCGGACGAGCCTGACGCCCTACACAGGCCTTAGGACCCGGATGGCACGATGACACGAACGAGCCCTACGACCCGGACGGGCCCTACGACCTAGACGGGCTCGACGTCTCGGACGGGCCCTACGACCCGGATGGGCCTGACGACTCAGACGGGCCTGATGACTTTGACGTACCTGACGACCCAAACGGGCCCCACGATTCGAACGTGCCCGACTACCCGATTGGGCCCGACTATTTGGACCTGTCCGTCCGGGTCGTCTTGCCCGTCTGGGTCGTTGGGCTCATTCGGGTCGTCCGGCCCGTTCGCGTCGTCGAGCCTGTTTGTGTTTTCGGGCCCGTTCGGGTTGTCCGGCCCGTTCGGGTTGTCCGGCTCGTTCGGGTTGTCGAGCCCGTTCGGGTCATCGGGCCCGTTTGGGTCGTTCGAGTCGTCAGGCCCGTCTGGATTGTCCGGATCGTCGATCCCATCCGAGTCATTCGGGCCTTAATGACACAAGTTTTAAGAAATTCAATTTAAATTTCTTTTATTAAAAATGGATTCTGGATTTTAAACTTGATCCAAATATTTGGATTGGATTTAAATCTTGATCCAAATATTTGGATCTGGATTCTAAAAAAATCCAAACTACTTTTGCTAAAAAAATAGATTTGGGTCAAAAATCTAATCCAATTATTTAGATATAAAATGGATGTGGATTGGATCATTAAATATCCAATCCATGCCCACCCCTACTCCCTGGATGACCCACGATATATAGGTGTGTTTCTTTTCTTTCTCTTTTTTTATGGGAAAATATATTATGTTTCTATTTAGTACTTTTTTTGTGATGAATTTTGTGTATGACATTTGCAAAATTTTCATGTATGCTTCTTGAATTATATATATATTGAGATGAAATATTATAGGGTTAACTTACGTTAGTAGTAAATCCTCTATCGTTTCCTAGCAGGTAATTGTCATTTTGCTTATGCTAAGCTATTTCTGACTTCTATTTTTCTAGCCTAGATGAATGTGTAGTTTCATCAATTTCTCTTTTATGTCATTTATGACTTCTATTTTACTAGCTCTAGATCTAGCTTCTTATTTCTCTTTTAACGGAAAATTGTCATCACGTCCAATAAACTCCTACACACACGTGGTCCATATAGGACATGTGCAGTGAAGTCAAAAAAGTCCGCTACGACCCTTCATTATCTTCAGACAGTCACATACCTCCAAACCCCCATTTTTTTGTCCTTTTCCATAATTCCCTAAAATCTTTTGATTACAACATTCATTTCTTGCTAGCCATGTACCTTAAATTTTGTATAGCTGGGAAATTTGATAGATAATTACAATCATGAGTTTTCTTTCGCCTTATTAATTAACAGAAAAGATGTAAATATAAATTGCTAAATAACTACGATATGAATAACAATTACTTGGCCTTTCCATGTAAATAAAAGGATGCAAAGGCATGAGATCACAACAACTAGGATGGAAGTTTTTAAATCGTAATTACACTAATTAAGTTGCCATTCTTATAATTTGGATTGGGAAAACAGTTTAAACTCATGTAAACAATAAAAAAATATTTCAAACTAAAAATACAATTCAATTCAATTGAACTTACAATTTAAGAAAACTAAATTGAATTATTCTTATATAAACTAAATTGTTTTGTGTAACACCCAGTTTACAGTTACATTTCTACTAATTGTCTATTAAGCATCTCACATTACCATAATTTCTATGCATAAAATTATATTTACAATCGTCATGAGTTCAATTTTAAACATATCGTATATAGGAGTATAAATTATAAATATATGTGTAAATAAAAGAAAACAACTTTCAGGTCTATCACTTCTAAGCATTCCCACCTTCTTAAAACTTGTTTAAGTCATCCATATCCAAGTGTGTTTCTTTGCATGTTGATGAGATGCCTCTTGTCAAGGGACCTACAACAAGAGCTATGGCTAGGAGGATATAAGAAGAATGAGCATCATATGAGCATGCAAGGCTCATGATGAACTTCACATGGGCCAAGAAATATGTGAAGACCTAGCCTAGAACATTTTGCTTGTAAATAATATATTAGGATTTATGTTGGGTCATGTATTGGGCTTTAAAAATAATTTGGACCAAAAAGGGAATTGGGCCTTGAAATGGACTTGAGATAGCACATGAACTAGAGAGATCTAGAAGCTTCAAGCTTGCTCTCCAAGGCTCCAAGTGAGCGTCCCATGGCAAGGAGAATGTGACTTGCTTAGGTGGCAAGTCACACCTCCCACGTGCTCCTTTTTGGTTCAAAATTCAACTTTCTAGACTCTTTTTTCCCTCCTCTTTTTGGAGACTCCTTGGTCTCATTTTAGGCTATAAATAAGATCTTCCTCTCACGTAATTTTCAGGTTGAATTTTAGTAGAGAATTGTTGCCAAAATGTGTGCACATCTTCTCTTCCTTGAGCTCACTCTAGAGTAGTCTCTTTTCTAGTCTACTCTAGTTTCTTTCCTTGAGAGTTGACCTCATTTCTCTTAAAAAACCTTTCATCTACATCAAACCAAACACTTCAAGCCTTCTTCCTTCATGCTTCTGAATCCAACATCAACCTTGGAACATTCATCATTCACATAAGCTTCCATGGAGCCAAGAAGAAGCCATCATGTGGTATCATAAGCCTAAGTTGATCTCGGCTTAGTTGATTTAAGTGCTTCTTCGTTATTTTTTTCTTTCAATTTTGTGTTGTTCATCTTTTCTTTTACTTGTCTTGATGTGTTTGTATCGATTGGTTTGTTGTTCCTTGTCTTATATTTGGTTCAAATTCATTAGTTCATCTTGAACCTCCATTTGTTTGCTTTAGGTGTTCTTTACGTTTCTACTGTTTGCATTTCCATTTGCTTGAGTAATTCCTAATCTTTGTTCGGTTATATCTTTTTTATTTGAGTTTATTTTTATTTTAAGATCCATATGTTGTGTCTAGAGTCATGTTCAGTCCATATATGTCATTACTTCATTGTTTAGCTTTTATTTTGCTTTGAATTTGTGTTGTTATCTTTGGTATGGTGGGGTGTGTTAATACTGCAACATTATTGAGTAAAATTGAATCTTTACTCTCTCTTGAAGCCTTGGAAATGCATCTTCACATCTAGATAACCTTGGTTATTGTAACATTCCGGTCGAATATTACAAATTTAAATAATAAAATAAAGAAATACGATTAATACCTCATTTATTATAACTCTATTTCCCATAAATGCAAGAAATTTTAAAACGTTTATTCCATAATTTATAAAACTCAATATAATATGAAAGTCTATAACATAAATGCTTACAAAATTATTCAAAACCATAAATAATAAAACTCGAATAAAGCTTTTCACATGCTATCCCCTGCTCAGGCTCTATGCCTCACCAGAATCACCTACAACATCATTTGTTCTCGTGTAACGCATATACGATCATCGTCAAACACAAGCAGATAAGGTGAGCTAACAGTATAGAATCATATATTTAATTCAAATATATAAGCACACACACACATCAAGAAAATTTGTCCTTGTTTTCATATCCACATGGCCACCACCATGTCATCCATGCTCTATGTCTTTAGATGAATACCTCAAGATGCATTTGATGCCACACATACAAGCCACAACTTGTAGAACCCATGCGGGAAACCTAATACGGACCACACTCCGTAACGTCAGGTGGAGTTCCCAATATGAACATAGTTCGTAATGTCCACTAAAGAGGGCAATCTTTTTGGACCCATCCGTACGAGCCACAACTCGCACTCACACCAGCAACACTCGCCAATTCGAGCCACAACTCAAGAGATGTCATTTTGAGCTAGAACTCAAGGAATGCCACGTGTTTTCCCTCTATCCCGAGCCACAACTCAAGGAATACCGTTCAAAGTCACAACTGAAGGAACACTCCAGCAAGACGATCTTTAAGGTATCACCAATGCATTGTAGACCATGCACATCCAAAGCAAACAACATTTCTATCATTTCATTATCGCCTGACACTACAAAAATTGTTAAATACGACAATTATTTGTGGTATAAAATGGCGCTTATGACCGCCATATTTTACGCATGCGGCGGGTCTGGGTACCGCCATATATTCTGTCGTCATAGGGTATAATATGGCAGTTTTATGCGAAGCGCCGCAACACACGTCATTTAATGCACTACACAAATAATGGTAGTTCAAATCGTCGTATTCCATGCACAAATAATGGCATGTGTAACTGCCGTAATTTGTCTATTTAAAAAGAATTCTAATGCAAAAAATGACACCTAAAAGCGCCAGTATTTGCATGGCACTAAAATGAAATTATTTTTTCAATTCATTTTTCATTTAACCTACTTTTAATAAAATCAAAAAAAGTAAAAGAAAAAAAATCAAATAAACAAATTTTTAATCACATATTTTCATTCATAATTCATATAAAGAAAAGTCATTTATCCAACATCATCCAAAGGTTTGCACGTTGAAAACCAAAAAAAAAATAAAATTCTTTCACCATTATATACACCCTCCAATAGCTTACAAAAAAAAATCCTAAATTTCTATAACTATGTTCCTAATTAGTCTTGTCTCTCTCGTTTGATCTTCTTGCACCAATCGGTGATGGAGCACCACTTCCAACATTCAATGCCTAAAAAAAGAAACTTACAAGTTACAACATAATTTGCACTAACATAGTTGAAAAGTAGCTTTCTTATACATTTAGCTTTCTTATACATTTCTCCTTCATGACATAAGAAACTGGTACCAACCTCAAGGCAAGAAAATGCATGACATAAATGCATAAGCACACATAAGATCAAATATACATGGATGTGTAATTTTTCTATACTAAATTTTAAGAAAAAATAAATTAAAAAAAAAAGAGAGTACAATTTAAATAAAAGTATTAAAGTAAAAGGAAACTGTAGATTCAAAGTGAATAAACTATAGACCAATTCAAACTCAATTCCTAGTGTCACCCAATACCAATTAACAATTCCATTTAGTCTTAGCAAAGATTTAAATTCAATACTTGAGTACCACGAGGCAGAAGACAAATATGTTGAACAAGCTAAGAACCTTTAGAAATTTTCTCACCTTGACATCCTTGTGCGAAAGGAAAATTCCCATATTGTGTATGATTATTCTCATATCTTCAACCTATAAAGAAACAACATTTCTCATCATTATTGAGGAAGGCTGAAAACCAATGTAAAATAAAGAACACATCGCTTACCCTAATGTAACTAACACAGTCACGATCAAAAAATCGGAAACTGGTCGTATAAAATTGAAACGAAGGAATAGTCTCTTAAATTGTAACTAGTAAATCATAATTGTTTCGTGAACTAATATAACATTTTTTCACTTTGAAAGAAAAGAAAAGACTACTCAAAAAACTTGTCTGATATTAATGTTGGTCGTAGAAGTTTGGATGTATTTTAAGAAACAAAGATCATTTTCATTTGTGAAGATTCGAGGAATCCCTACGACATTGATGAAACCAATTCCCAATAGTTAGAAAAAATTTTGAAACTACACAAGTTAGCATAATAACTCAATTATAAATTACACGTTTATTCCCAACGATAATCTTTATTCAAGAGAAACCGTTCACTTAATTTTAAAATTTCAAATGATCATATGAACCACTTTGATTGAGTACATGTTTGTTTAACTTTAAATACATATTATGATGCACATTCAAGGGTTGGATATAATACAAGGGGGACAACAAATGAATTAGGATCCAAATACAAGTTAACCACAAAACAGAACATTCAAAAGAAAGTACAATAATACCTTAAACTAACAATAGGCTTGCTCCAATCTGCTTCCATGTCATCAAGTTGACACCCAGCCGAGAGCTTGTCATAAATGATAGCGAATAATTACTTAATCTAAAATCCAAATATAGACAGATTATTCATAAACGATCAAATAGAATAAATATATCAGTGTTACAATATATAACAAAATACTTCCAAAAATTCTCTGTCCACAACAACCTCCTTAACAACAAGTTTTTCTTTCTTAGTGTCATCCTTTTCTTATTTCGCTTGAGTATCAGTCTTGGATTCTTGCACCTCATCTTTAACCTTGATCTCCCCTTTAGAAGTTTCATCAGTTGCTTTATCTAATATTTTCAAGTTTAATGTCCGCATTCACTTCTTGCTCTTCATTTATGTCATCAGATGCATCATGCTTGGGACTACCATCATCCATTTCCTCACATTCTTCCGAATCCTCCTCAGGATCTTCTTCCCCATTTGATTCATCTTTCATCTTCACAACATCCTCCTTATAAATATTAGACTTATCATTCTCAGAAATAGCTTTCTCATCATCTATATAGGTTGGTTTAGTGTCCATATTCGTTAGCTCACTCTCCACAGAAGGATCATCTCCCTTTTGACGCTTAACCGGGAAGGATTTGTTCACGTCATCCTTCTCATGCTTGTCTTCCCGCTGCCTCTTCCCCTGACTTCTTTTGATAACAAAATTCATATGCAGTTTCTAGAGAAAAATGGTAAACAAAATTGTAGACAAGGTTGCCTTCAAAGAATCAAGTAAAATAAAAAAACCTAATAAAAGGGGACAAAATAACATGAAGAAATGTTAAAATTCTATTGCCCATTTGAAATCGGAGCATTTCATAAAATGATTCAGCAAACAATGAAAGCTGCAAAACTGTAACATCCCTAAGGAATATTACTTAAATATAAATAATAAAAGAAATAAATTATATCAAAAGTCGTCTAGTAATAATCCCAACGCGGGAAAATTTAATTTATTTAAAACTTGCGCCAAAACTCATAACTTAATCAATAAAGGGTTACAAGTTCTCAAAATTCGTGTTCATAATAAAAGTATATTAAAATACAAGTGAGACAAACCCTAGCTCTATTCCCAAAGTTAGCCCCTCACTCCGTCGCCTGGACATCCTCAGCACCACCTGTATCAACATTTGCTCCCGTGTAACGAAACACACGATCATCGCCATACACAAACAGAAAGGGTGAGCTGAGAAAAATAAAATAACATATATACAATATGCAAAGTAAATCATACACCCATCTTATTCATTCTACATAGTTCTTGGCCAAGACCTTAACCCCAAGGCTTTATAGCCTTCAAATCACACAACTGGTTAGCCTTGGACTCGGGAATATGATGCTCACACGAACCTGCCCGCTCGTGGTCCTGCCTCTATGAACCTCCACGCTCGTAGTCCTGCTCTACGGGCTTGCCTGCCCGTAGTCCAACACATGTGATCCACCAGCCCCGTACCTCCCCGCACGTGGCATCTCTCAACCATGAGCACGGAACATACGAACCTACCTCGCTCGTATCCCTACGTGAGAGTAACTGGATATGAACCTCCCCGCTCATATCATCACATGTTAACCACCATCCATGAACCTACTCGCTCATGGCACAGCATCTCCCAGCCCAAGTGTAGTGTCAGTGCTCAAACAACACACAAAACAAACAAAGGACAACAACATTTCCGCCTGGCACGGCCCACACGCTGCCAGGCGAAATTGTTCCAGACCGCCTGGCGGTATCCACTCATCGCCGGGCGCCAGCGTCCTTTCAGAGCCACTATTTTCTCATCACCGCCTAGCGGAGCACATCGTGCCGCCAGGCGCCACTCAGTGCAGCACTCTCTTTTGTTAAGCCTATCGCCTGACGGGTTTCGTTAGCCCGCCAGGCGCTATACCAGAACAGTACTTCACTAGTTTTAGCACCCCAACTAGTCTAATTTGTTACATAACTCACTCTCATGGACCAATAGAGACTCCTCACTATGTAATCATGTATCTATACATTACAATGATAATTCCATCTTATTCAACTCTTTCAAGTAACAAGAACATTGTCATAACACAACAACTCCATACATCCCACGAAATTAGCTAGTATTCCAATTCCTTACATCATACCCCCGATTCTACCATGCTGAACTAACCAATGTTTGCCTTCCACCCTAATTCCCATGCTTAACCCCTCTTATTAAATTCTCGTATCCCTCACTTATCCTTAACTAGCATACCAAAACGCAAGAACTTATATTCACTAACAAAATATGATTATCCTTTCCTACACCATTTTTTTATATCGAATTCTATATCCCCATCAACATATTCATCTCTTATCGAACATCAACAATTTCAATTTCACTCTTCCTTTCAACTGGCTATATATGCATGTGTAATTCACTTCCTATCCTTCTCTCGCATTACCACAGTGCAACAGCCAGCCTGGGTTGGCACACAGCATCGCCTGGCGGCCAGCATGAAGCCGCCAGGCGGCATATCAAACGCAGACTCCTTTACCCATTTTTCTGCATACTTCTTGATCACAACTCTCTTTTCTTCTTCCCCGATAGTCATCACATCATCATTTGCGACATTTTCAATACCCATCCCTATCAACATTATATTTTTCGCATACCATAATTCCAATTATTTCCTAATTACCCCAAACAACCCAAGGTTCACAATAACTCATTGGTTTCAGCCCAACCTTCCCATATGCGAAATTTTAATATGATCCCCAGCATCCCTCAATCAATTCAAGGCCATAAAATCATCGCACAAATATATAAAATCAATCAAAACTCAACAATTCATTACACTCACTCAAATCAGCAGTGAAACCACTAAACCGAACGCGAACAGTGTCGCGCCGCCGGGCAGAAACTCATCGCCGCCAGGCGATTCAACCCAAAACAAGACCAGTTGCTCACCACTCACGACTGCCTTCTTGGCTACTAGGTTTTCCAAACCTTTTCACCTTCATGCCAAAGGAAATTTGGCAAAAAAGAAAACAAATTTTGTTCTCCACAACGTTTGAACTCACACACATCCAATCACAAAGCAAGTGCACAACCAATTCAACCAATTCACATTTGTGATAACTCCTAAAATTATAAGGTTATGCGACCACATCACTCTTTAAAATATACAACTTAAAAATTCATAATTAAATAACACACAATGGCACACATAGGACTAGAACCCAAGTCCTCACACACAATCAAAGTACTCTCAACCACATGAGCTAGCACTTTTCCACGTCATAGCTATCTGCATTAAATACTTTAAATGCTCCTCTTACCCGCATTTATTAAATAATTATTTAATTAACTATTTAATTTTTCTCGAGTCTTACAAAAACCAATAATCTGGAAACAAGCAATATAAACTTGGAATCAGAAATAGTTCTATTAAGCCAAATCAGTACCTAGTGCTAGCAAATGGAGTTGGGAGGATAAAAAACATTATTCATACATTAAAACAAAGAATAACAACATCCAAAGAATCATAATGCATAAATAGATAATCATATAGGGTTACCTTTTTTCCTTGCTCTTGATGGGAGAACCTCTAATTTCGTATTGAGGGCTGAGGATGGGGATAATGGTGACAGTAAACCTTGCTAGTGAATGATGAACGGTGGTGGAGAACGACGATGGTGAAAGGTTCAAGAGGAACAATGGAGCTCCGAATTGCATTGTGAGGAAGACGATTTACGAGGGCTGAGTGCGGTTGTTGCTATTTCGCTAACTAATTTGATAGAGAAATGTCACCTCCGAAGAGTACTGCTCCGGTAAGTGCAATCTTCTTGCAAGTTTTTGAGAGATCTTCAATGAGTTCTATGGTGGCTGTGGTGTTGACATGTGGTTGATGTGCTTCAGAGGGCAATGGGTTCTGGTCTCTTCGTGTTTCACTTAGGGTTCTTGTGATAAGAATTATTTTATTTTTCTTTTAGGGGTTATAAGTTTTATTTTAATAAAAAAATAAATGACAAAAAATTTAATAAAACTGAGAGCGAAAGATGAGAGCAAGGAAAAGACGAGCGCGAATGAGAAAATAGTATAATACATAATAATGACGTTTTAAAATGCCATAATTTGCATACAAAATATGAGAGTTATAAAACTGTTGTATTATGAAGAAAATTATGGAAGTTTTCTAGAACCACCATATTAAAATCGTCGCAATTACTTCAATTTTTTGTAGTGTGGCGCTGCTCTAGAGCTGCCAAGAGAAATTCAGTTCCAGACTACCTAACCGGAAGCCTCGTGCCGCCAGGCACCACTCGTTCTAGTGGCCTTTGTCTAACAATTGCCACTTGGAGAATCGTCCTCACCGCTAGGCGCTACGTGGTCAAGAACCCTACTATTTTTGTAGCTATCGCTTGAAGACTTGAGCCTTGCTTCTAGGCTCTATATCAGTACAACTTGTTGTACTAATTTTTCATAGCCTGCTAAGTTCCTTACACCATTTTATCTACCTCAACACTTACCAAAAATCTAGGTACTTGGCTAAACATGGCTAGCACTATCCTCAATCATCATGCCCTATCCCAGTTGCATTCTGTTAGCTTTAAGTTGTCCAAAGTGTAAAAGATCATGCATTCATACTCATCAATTCCATTGACCATTACTGTACTCTTCCTCTAATCCTTAATACAACCATGGTTTAACGTTGGGAGAAAGGAATCATGCATAAACATGTTATACATCATGCAATTAAATCCAACACATAAGATTAGCGAATTCCAGCTCCCCTAACTTGGTTTCCTTACTTCACTTATGAATTCAAAAACTTCTTCTTGATCAACAATGGCTTCCCTTAGCTCTCCCACCGTTCAGCTCCTCCGTTTCACTCACTAAAAACTATTTTTCTCTAAAATCGCACTCCTTACAATGCTCTCCAATATCCAGTCTCAAAAACTCTTATTCTCTCCCTCCATTAGCCTCTTAAAAATGTCTTAGTTAAGTTTAATGGCCATAAAACGAAAATTGAAATTAACATGGTTGTTTTAGGGTAATTCTTCCAGCCTTCTTGGCTGCCCTCTGACGGCTAGGGTTTGTCTGACCATTCACCTCTATGCCAAAAGAAATTTTGGCAAAAAGGAAGCTTAATTAATGTCTACCAAGGTTCGAACACATAACCACACAAATCACAAGTCAATGCACAACCATACAACCAATTCATGTTTCATGATAATTTCTCTAAATCTAAGATTATATTATCACTGATCATGATCAATCATATTATGCTTAAAATAATAATTAATTAAATAATACACATGACTCGAACCCAAGTCTTTTCATAATAATCAAGTACTCTCAACCTTTTGAACTAGTACTATTCCAATTCATAATAATTAACATTAATTGCCCTAAAGGCTTCCACTACCCATATTTATTAATTAATTAATTATTTAATTAATTAAATTTCTCGGGTCTTACATTTATCTTAATATCTAGTGAAAATTTTCCTTGTTCTTGCTTAACATCAACATAAACCATATAAATTTACATTTGGTAATTTTTCTTTGAGTGCTTTTTAATTTCTACCATTGATTTCTATTTGCTAATTAGAACTTAGCAATGCCTTAGAGTTAAGTTTAATTTGTGTTTCCTTCAGTTTCATATTCCATATTTCATTCCTTAAGTTTCCTTCTCAATTTGTGCTTCTTATTTTCATTAAAAATACATATGATCAAGCATCGCGTACTAGTGATTCTGATTTGTGTGGAAAAAGTGTTGTTGTAAAATTCATAAAAAAAGAAAGAAAAGAACACAAAAGAATACAAGAAAGTGCCAAAAGGAATCAAAAGAAAGTGGCAAAAGAAGTACACCAGAATCAAAAGAATACAATGTAGTTTGAGAACATTGTTTGTTCAATTCTGTTGCAGTTTTTGCTAGTTGTTTTGCATCAAATTCAGCTGCTATTTGTGCTAATTTTTAGCCTTATTGCAAAGGATCATATAAATTAGGTGTGTAGACAGAGTCTAGGAAGACAAAGTACTAAGACAAAAAAAAAACTTCTTGCTTAAAACACATAAACTTAGAGTACCGAGAAGCACCCAAACTACCTTGAGACACTCGACTAAGATTGTCTCGACTCTAGGGGGATATTGTACGTATAAGGCCGAGTACGTCTTACAACTTAAGGGTAAAGAACATCTTGACATAGACGAAAGGACAGACAAGTATGCCATTGCTATAGTACAAAGCCACCTAGGCAAAAAAGACAAGTCATGGAACAATTAAGGTAAATACACATGTTAAGCAAGACCTTAAAATGACCTAATCCCGCGTAACTCATGCCTAATAGTGTGGGCCCATCTAGGTAGTATAGATGGAACTATTCACAAGGTAAGAAAAGGATATCATTTTATTACAATCAGTCATATTTACTATAGTAGCTAACTTGAGCATCGGAATGTCTTTGCAGACACCCCGTTGTCGAGGACATTACACTCACATTGGAAGAGGACATCTCGACAAGAATAAGTGAATATCAAAGTGTGGACCTAGGACATATCAATTTCAGTAAAAGATTTATCCCTAAAGATTTGGCCTCGGAAAAACATCAGGGGAGGAGAAAAAAAGAGATGGAGGAATAGTGTGAGGAAAATAAAGAAAGAGATGAAGAGTAAACAAAAGATTTAGTAAGAAGAAACAATATTTATTAAAAAATAAAAGAAATAAAAGTTCAATATTAATAAATTGTATCATCAAACAATACTAACAATATTAATGAAATGATCAACATTACAATATATTAAACAAAATTAAAAGTAAAACATGTTAGAAACTAATTAAATATTTATTTTCAATATAAAAGTATATATTTATTATACAATTTTAATTTTCAATATAAAAGTAATACTTTAAAATTATATATTGATTATACAATTTTAATTAGTTATAATATTTTATTATAAAGCGTAGTAAATATTTCTTAATAATTAATCAAGAAATAATTGAGTATGTAATTTCAACTACTTGTACAACAATTGATTGTGCGGATGTGATTGATGTGAACTTCACTGGCGGCTCAAAACGCCGTTCAGGACCATTTTAAATAACATATTTTGATCAAGTCAACTGATGCACAGGGAAGATAACAAACATGAGGCTGTACCATTTTCATACGAGATGAAATTCATTTCTTCCCACCACTACACAACTCTGGAAATTATTATTTTATTATGATATTTAATTTACATTTATGATTATTATTGTAATATAATATTTTATAAATAAAGGTAGTTATGAGGTAGATGTATCTGAAAAAGAGAGTTATGAAAAGATATTTTTCATTTTCATATTTAGTCAAAAAATTCCACAATAAACTACTTATTCCCTCAACTATCGTGCCTTCATGTGCAGCAATTAACACAATGGCAATTCCACTACCTTCCACGCTTGTCATCATAGCCAGTCTGTTTCTCCTCTCATCAAAAATTTCATCTGAAACCAACACCATCACTCAGCTTCAGCCACTTATCTATGGAACCAACTTGGTTTCTGAGGGAGGAACCTTCGAGTTAGGTTTCTTCAGCCTAGGTACTTCAACAAACCTCTACCTAGGAATATGGTTCAAAAACATCCCACAAAAAACCATTGTTTGGGTTGCCAACCGCAACAATCCAATCAATAATACCATGAACAGAAACAACTCCACCGAGTTAACCTTAACCAAAGAAGGAAACCTGGTTCTTCTCAGCAGCAACAACACCGTTCACTGGTCAACAAATGCAACAACAAAATCTAAATCGGTCAACGCCGTAGCACGGCTATTGGAAACCGGGAACTTTGTCCTTAAAGATGAAAACGACAATAATTCTGAAAACTACTTGTGGCAAAGCTTTGACTATCCTTCGGACACACTTTTACCAGGAATGAAGCTAGGGTGGGAAGTAGCAACAGGTCTCAACAGATTCATCACTTCTTGGAACAATTGGGAAGACCCATCTTCTGGTCATTATTCTTATGGAGTTTCAAGAGGCAACATCCCAGAAATGCAAATTTGGAACGGTTCATCAGTGTCCTACCGAAGTGGCCCTTGGAGTGGATTTCGATTCAGCGCCACACCGGCATTGAAGCGTCGTCCATTGGTGAATATCAACTTCGTTGACAATCCTAGGGAAAGTTATTACCAAGTTTTTCCGCGAAATAGTTCGATGCTTCTGAGAACGGTGATTAACCAAACGGCTAACGCTCTTCTGCGTTTCATTTGGGACGAAGATAATCAAAACTGGAGGCTTGATTTAGTTATCCCAAGAGACGGTTTTTGCGGCTATAACTACTGTGGCTCTTTCGGGTACTGTGCAGTCGCGGGCAACACTTCAACTTGCGAGTGTTTACGAGGGTTTCGGCCAAAATCGCCGGAAGAGTGGAGTGCAAAGATTTGGAATGAAGGGTGCGTGAATAGCACTGATACGTGGAGGTGTAGGGTGAAGAACAAAGACGGCTTCGTTAAGGTCAGTAACATGAAGATTCCCGACACTAAAACATCGTGGATGAATCGAACTATGACAATTGATGAATGCAAGGCTAAGTGTTGGGCGAATTGTTCGTGCACGGCTTATGCTAATTCGGATATCACTGAAAATGGAAGTGGTTACAGCGGTTGCATCATCTGGTTCGGTGATCTATTGGATTTGAGATTGCTTCCTGATGCAGGGCAAGATCTATATGTCAGATTGGATATCTCCAAAATTGGTAAGCGATCTTACTTTTGTTTTCTTTTGGTTAAATAGAAATTACAATATGTTACAATTCATGGGAGAAATAACCTTAGGAATGGTGTTAAAATCCAGAGCAAGAGAGATTGTTGGTTTAATTAGCTTCACTAACGTTCGGAAGTTACTAGTTGATTGAGTGAGTTTAGAATAGATGGTAGGTTGTAGAGTCAACTTCTCCCATAATAAAACACTAATTAGTATGTAACTAAACAAGATTCTATTTCACAGAAATACTTATCTGGAGTCAAGTTAATTAGATCTTTATAATATGCTATCAAGTTGCTCCCCTAAGTAATGCTAGGCTTTGAAGGGATGTATTAAAAAAATTATAAATCTAGTATTCACTGAGGATACAGAGGAATGATTATATAAATATAAAATAACTTTTGTTGACTTTTGTTATTAATATAATAATGTGAATATTATTTTCAGTTTATGTCATGATTAATTTGTTAATTTTCTTTTCAATTTTTTCAATTCTCTTGTAAATAACCTCGATTTTTTTTAGTTTTAATCAAACTGTTTCTTTTTTTAAGAGCAAGTTGATCTAATGAAAATATTTAATAGAAACTTAATTGTTATAATTTTTATTTTATTATAATTTTCTCTTAAGATTTGGTAGCTGTGTTTTAAATTTCTTAATTATATTTTTTATTATCATTAAAATATTGTAGACATATAGATATGTTTGTACTGGTATAGATTATAAAATTACAGGCTATGATAGAATTTCGGTGTTTGTTCTTAAGAATATATGAAGTCAACTAAATTTAACACCTAAACAAATTAAACGAAGAATATATGTCTAATACGGCAAACGCTTAAAGATTAACTATTTTAAAACTTAAAAAACTAACCTGAAACCCACTTCTAATTTAAATTTTATCCTATATCGTGTGTTTCTCAATTTTATTTATTTATTTCAATTACAATGTCTATTTCTTTCATTTCTTTGTGAAGAAAATAAAAATGATTCAAAGAAAGTGGTGATTGGGGTCATAAGCTCAGTTTCATTAATTCTTGCGGTGCTTGTAATATTCACATTCCTTTACCAGAGAAGAAAAGATAAAGGTAAACTTTCTTTATCTGATTCCAATTTCATATTATTATGTTTATCTAAATAGTTTACATATTTAAACATTTTGTATATATATATATATATATATATATATATATATATATATATATATATATATATATATATATATATATTATGTAACATCACTTTGCTTTATAGCGTGTTAAATTTTCTACTTATTATTATCATAGATAAATCTGATATATAAAAAAAATTCTATAATAATTACTTACTCATTCAACAAATAACACGTCGAGACACAAATTATGGTTTCTTTCATATTCAGATTTTCTCTTTATTTTGTAATATTATCTATTGAATACCCTTCAATTTACTTTTTTTCTAACAACAAAGGGGTATACAATTTTCATAGGTATAAATAGTTCAGTAAAACAAAAATTTAAAGGACATGTAACATCATATTGTATAAAGATTTTACGAATATTTCGTGATACTTTACAAAGTTTATAGAAAAAAAAAATATTTTTTCACATTTTTTTATAGAAAATTTGGAAAAAAAAAACAAATCAAGTAATGTAATATCTTTTTAATAATGTAACCTCTTTTGAGATAAAGCACAGAAAAATACTTATAAAATGTGATGCTAAACACATTTCAAATGAAACAGATAAAAAAGCAAAGATAAACGGGAGTGAAGATGATCTAGAGCTACCTTTGTTTGATTTTGATACAATAGCATGTGCTACTAATGACTTCTCAGATGACCACATGCTTGGCCAAGGTGGTTTTGGTCCTGTATACAAAGTATGTATGCAACGATCTTCTTTACCATATAGTCAAGAAAATAGAACATAGGTTTACTTCTTTATATGCAATTTAACTTATTTTGTAAATTTTATTTTATTAAGGGGACATTATCAGATGGAAAGAATATTGCAGTGAAAAGGCTCTCTGATACATCCGCACAAGGACTCAAGGAATTTAAGAATGAAGTTATATTTTGTTCCAAACTTCAACATCGGAATCTTGTCAAAGTACTTGGATATTGCATTGAAGAACAAGAAAAATTGCTCATTTATGAATACATGCCAAACAAAAGCTTAAACTTCTTTCTTTTTGGTTAGTGATTTTCTTAAACTTTTGACTCTCTTTTTCATTCATATATTTATTGACTAATTAAAGGTAACAAAAATATCAATGACAGATAACTCTCAAAGCAAGCTCTTAGATTGGTCTACACGATTAAATATTATAACTGGAATTGCTCGAGGACTCCTTTATCTTCATCAAGATTCTAGATTAAGAATCATACATAGAGATTTAAAATCAAGCAATATCTTATTAGACGATGATATGAATCCAAAGATTTCTGATTTTGGATTAGCAAGAGGAGGTAGAGGTGATCAGATTGAAGGGAATACAAGGAGAGTTGTGGGTACATAGTAAGTAATTAATTTTTTTTTCTATGAAAGTTGATATTTATCACAAATCATATCTAAAAATAATTTACATGTGATTATTTCTTTCAGTGGTTATATGGCTCCTGAATATGCAATTGGTGGAGTATTCTCGGTCAAATCTGATGTTTATAGCTTTGGGGTTTTATTATTAGAGGTTTTAAGCGGAAAGAAAAATAAAGGATTTTCCTACTCAATCCACAACTATAACCTTATTGAACATGTAAGTATTGAAAGTAAGTTCAATTTATAGGTAATGAATTGGATTTTGTTAATTACTTTGCATTGTTGTAGGCATGGCGGTGTTGGAAAGAGAGCATCCCAATTGAATTCATCGATACTTGTTTAAGGGACTCATACATTCTATCGGAAGCCTTACGTTGTATTCATATTGGTCTTTTATGTATACAACATCAACCTAATGATAGACCGAATATGACTTCAGTACTTACAATGTTAACGAGTGAAAGTACTTTACCACAACCAGAAAAACCTGTTTTCTTAATGGAAAGGGTTTTAGTTGAGGAAGATGTAGGACAAAATATGTATTGTCCAACAAATGAAGTAACTATTTCAGAGATGGAACCAAGATAAGAAATTGATTTGATTCTTATCTTAGACACCAATACCAATCGTAAAGTTTTGGGTCACCAAGGTTTATTGTACTGAAAACAAAATAAAATCTTGGTACAAAGTTTCAATAATCATCTTCTTCTTGTATGTCTTTATCTTTTATAATAATAGTATTAATAATTATTATTATTATAATAATAATAAAAAAAAATAATAATAATTATTATTATATATTATAATAATGATAATGATAGTTATAATAATAATAATAATTAGGTATAATTACTGATTTGATCTCCTAATTTTTTGGTTTAGTTCAATTTGTTCCCCTTATTATTGATTGGTTCAATTTAGTACCCCAATTATTTAAAATTGTTCGATTTGGTCCTCTCTGTTGAGTTGTAAATTGGAGTTAACACCGTTTCCGTACAGGAAACCTGTCAAGTTGTGAAATTTTTTAATTTTTTTAATTTTTATTTATTTTTTTTTAAATTATAATCTGCCACATGTCAGGTTACTGTCTGTCACATGGTAGTTTACAGTCATGACACGTGGTAGTGATAATAGTTGTTTTCAATTTAGTCATTTATTTAAATTTTTGGTTCAATTTAGTACCCAATTCTTTAAAACGATCTAATTTTGTCCTTTCCAATTTGGGACCAAATTAGTAAATAAGTTTAATTATAACTTATATATACATGTTAAAATAATTGTTTTGAATTTATACATTAAATCACTACACCTCCTAAATATTAAAATTATTTTATTTTTTAGAAGTGTAAAAAATTTCAAGTGTAATAAATTACAAAGGTAAAATGTAAAAAATAAAATAATTTGAGTATTTAGGTGAAGTGATTCGATGTATATATTAAAACAATATTATTGTAACATGTATATATAAGTTGTAATTAAGTTTATTTACTAATTTGGTCTCAAATTGGAGAGGATAAAATTAGATCGTTTTAAAAATTAGAGATACTAAATTAAACTAAAAATTTAAAATAGAGGACTAAATTGAAATCAACTATTACCACTAGCACGTGTTATGACGATAAACTGCCACGTGGCACGACAATAACCTCATATGTGGTAGATTATAAATTTTAAGAAAGAAAATTAAAATTAAAAAAATAAAAAAATTTCACGGCTTGACACATGTCCTGTACGGACACGATGTTAACTCTAACTTAACAGAAATGACCAAATTGAATCTTTTTAAATAATTGGGGTACTAAATTGAAACAACCAATAATAAGGGGACCGAATTGCACTAAACCAAAAAATTAGGGAACCAAATAAGTAATTATACCTAATTGTTCTTGTGGAGACAAATAAGAGATATTAGGGAACACAAATAATGCCCTACCTCAATCCTTGACCTCTCGAGCCGGCTCCTTCTCGACTTGTACATGCCATCTGCTAGCGTATACGGTCTGAACCATTAGGGGGTTACCTACGGAGAGGGCTCCGACGATCAAGTTAGCAAAAAGGCTCTCAAAAGTCAAATCTCATATTAGGGAATTAATGAAAGTGTACCTCTTAATTGCTGGGGTCCACGTGTGTTTATAAAGTTATTAATTATGTCCTTCATTCTTATGGGTTGGGCCAATATTTGGGTCCTAGATGGGTCTGGGCTTAGCCCAGGCCCTACGTTAGCATATGTTGGTACTAGGGGCCTTGTTTGCGACATTCTAAGTTAGGTGTTATCAACTTTTTACGTATTATTCTTTGCAGTAAGTGGCCTGGGCTGCTTATGTGGTTCTACTTTTTGTGGGACTATGTCTAGGCGGTCTTGGCCATGTACTTGCGTTGGTCTGCCTAGGTATAGTACACCAAACCATCAGTCCTTGCCGGAACAGGTGTGGCATCAAAGGCTTAGAAGTGTATGAGTTTTGTGTAGGTCATGAGTGGTACTGTCAGCTACAATATCTGTCCGCTGTGGTGCATTCGGACGATGCAAATTGCCACGATGTTATGGTTCATGGTTCATGTAGTTCAGAGCAAGAAAAATTACTTATTGTCGGGGTACAGTATGGTAGCCTCCCAATCTTTAAGTGTTATGAACAGTGTTAAGACTAAGGCATAAAAAGCGACGGTAGGTGAAAGGGTGCCAGATGTCAGAGGTCTATTCAGAGGGATTTGCACCACCGTTTCAAGTGTTGTGACGTTTTGCATTCATTGTGACGCTTCATATGATTGTTGCTTTTGACGGGAAAAGTTGTAGTGATTTAGATCCTGGTTATAAATACAATTGATGAGGGAAATTTGTTCACCTTGGTTCATTTGCAAGAAGTTTGAGAGAAGTTATTTGTGTGCGTGAGATCTGTCCGATACATTCTTTATCTCTGCCATCATCTTAGTATCTCAAAAAAGGTATGTCAATTGGTAGTGCTAGTGGTAGTGTGTCATTATCTAGTTCGGGTAGTGGGAGTGAGCGTTCAGGGGAAGATGGGAGTAGTTGGTTAGATAGAGGGAGTGGTGGTCAATTGGTTGGTGTAGGGAGGATCCCAATGGAGACGATTACTGAAACGAGGGAGGATCCACCAGAAGAGGTGGCAGAAAGTAGCTGGCTGGCAAAGGCTAGGTATGAATGGGTGGCTGAGGATGTGCGGACTCAACACTCCTTATTCAGATGGTCTCGTTTGCTGAAGTCGTGGCTTAATTGTATACCTACCTAGAGAGGAATATAAGTCGAAACATACTGGCTTTGGAGAGGGTAAGCGTTATTGATTGCGTTTGCCACGACCAAGAGGGAGCTTCAGAAGAGTTTTTCTATATGTATATGTGTCATTTCTCACAGTTGTATGTGAGGTTGCCTTTCGATGATTTCACAATGGGGGTATTGCACTTGCTGAACGTTGCCTCTACTCTGTTGCATCCAAATAGTTGGGCATATTTGAGGCTTTCCAGGTTTTGTGCCGATCGTTGTATCTACAGCCATCCCCACGATCATTTTTATATTTCTACGATACATGACCAAGAAGTCCAACAACATGGTTGTCGCTAATAAGTCGGCTAGGGATAAGTGGGCTGGATGCATTTACCCAATCGTTTAATCATTTTAAAGATGGTTTCTTCAAGGTTGTGGTGAAGGAGCCTAAGCGTTCATATTTCTATACTGATGATAGGACCACCAAGTTCCCCTTCAGTTGGACCAATAACCCTTGGCAGTATAAGGATATGAAGAGGGAGAAGTTGTCATTGGCGGATAAGGAGGTGGTGGATACCCTAACGAAGTTTAATTGTAAGATGCCAACTAAGGGCTTAATTAGGGTTTATAATTCGATACACCCTATTGTTGATATAGAAGGTATCTTTTTGTATTTATATGGTAAGGTGTGTTTGAGTTAACTAATCGGCGTTGTTGTTATTGTTGTAGGTCATATGGCACAAGTCGGCAAGAAAAATTTGAATCTCTTTCAAGCTCTTCGCAAGGAGAAAGTGGCGAAGGTCAGGGCTGCTGGGAATACTAAAGTTCCAAATCTACAAGATCCCTTGGTGGAAGTTCATGTACATGGGGGGTCCAAAAGGAAAGCGGAGGTGCCCGCTAAGCAAGGCGGGGGCAAGGACGTGAAGAGGGTAAAGGCTGCCTTGTTGAGGCTGGGATCCTCTGTTGGTGCGAAGAAACCCAAGGCTGGGCTTTTTAAGTTGCTAGAGACTATTGTTCGACGTGATATTGAGATTAACTTGTCGGAGTCTTTGGTCAATTCTATTGACAACATGGAGTTGAATGCCATGATTAAGGCTATGTTAGAGTTTAATAGAAAAGCCTTGATTTTGGGACGCGGAGTGGGTACTTTGTATCATAGAGAGTTGAAGGAGGGTAATCGGTCCAAAATGGAGGAGCTACAAGTCCAAGTTGCCAAGCATGTTGAAGAGAAAGCGACTTGGAAGAAGGAGAGGGAGGAGTGGCTGGAGGAGAGGAAAAGATAAGGGACCTGGAAGGTGCAATGTTTAGAATTTGAGAAAAAGCTAAAGGAAAGGATTGTAGATCTCAAAGCCGATTATGACAAACTGAAGGAAAAACATGGCGGTCTGGAGACTGAGCTGGAAGATCTTAAGGGTTGCATTATCCTGGAGCACATTGATGGTTATGGTGGTAAGTGGTGGGGAACTTTAATAAATTTAACAAGATAAGCAGTGTTCGACCTAGGCCACTTACTTGTAGTAAATGGTGGGGAATTTAACCAGATAAGTAGTGTTCGATCCAGGCCGCTTACTTGTGGTAAGTGGTGGGGAACTTTAATAATTTTAACAAGATAAGCAGTGTTCGATCCAGGTCGCTTACTTGTGGTAAGTGGTGGGGAACTTTAATAAATTTAACAAGATAAGCAGTGGTCGACCTAGGCTGCTTACTTATGCTAAGTGGTGGGAAACTTAAGAAATTTAACCAGATAAGTTTGCTGAGTATAGGATGAAGAACCCTTTGTTTTATTCATGAAGTTTGGGATGCCTCGTTAAAAACTCTCTGGCCAAAACCCTCCTTAAGGAAAAAATGCCAGGTGAGGAAAGAGAGTACACCTAGGATTACAAGTATTCATTACATTGATTAGGCGAACTAAAGTAAAATTTTAGGTGAGATACATTCCACGTGTTCGGTATCTCTTCTCCTGATAGTTGCTTGAGTTTGTAAGCGCCTCCTCCTGCATCGTCTCGTATTCGATATGGTCCGTCCCAGTTGGCTGAGAATTTGCCGTCCTTCTTTCTTGCATTACTAGTCATCCTCTAGACTAGGTCTCCTTTGACGAATGACTGCGGATATATGTTCGAGTTATATTTCCTGGCCGCCCTTTGTTTAACCGTTATGTTTCAGATTTGCGCTTTGTCTCTCAACTCAGTTAATAAGTCTAGGTGGGTGCATAGATTATGTCGATTCTCGTTTGGGTCATATATTTGACGGTGTAGGGAAGGTTCACCAATTTCAACCAATATCATTGCTTCTGCGTCGTTGACCAAGCTAAAGGGGGATTCGTTAATGGCGGATTGTGGGGTGCATTTGTAGGCCCATAATATTTCCAACAAATCTTCTAGCCAGCGTCCTTTCGCGCCATTTAATCATTTTCGCAACTCAACTAGTATTACCTTGTTGGCAGCTTCAGCTTGGCCATTGGTTTGTGGGTGTTCTATGGAGCTGGTGATGTGTTTGATTCCAAGACCGGTGTAAAATTTAGCGAGTTCTTTATCTATGAATTGTCAGCCATTGTCAATTATGATAGTATGCGGTACTCAGTTTAACACCCCAATTTTGGGATGTCACGGATAGTTAGAAAACGAACGCATTTGATGAAAAAAATATTATCATTGAAAATATACTAATAAAAAAACTTTTAATTTAATTTAAATTACATAATTTCAAACGTCACTTTTTCAAAAACTTCCAATATCAATTGCGGACAAAATAAAATTACATATATTTTAATATCTGATTTAAAACAACTAAATAAATTATAAAATTTCCCGAGTTCACCCCAGCCTCTCGTCGATCTACTCTATGCCAAGATTATCTGCAATAGCATCTGCTCCCGTATAACACACACGTTATACGATCATCGCACATACAACAAACACACAAACAAATAGGGGTAAGTTAACCAAAAATAATGATATTCATAAAAGACATTCGTAAATAAAACATGTCCAATAATACTCAACGTTGCATTCAATTAACACGGAAACTTTATGATCACAATCCAACCTTGGTTTGAACACACAAACCCCAAATCTAAACAATCATATTAAACCAAACATAGCATCACATGTTCATTAAATTCCACCAAGAGCTTTCAAGCAAGGCAAACACTCCCAACATGCTACACATGAGAATTTATATATTACCAACAAAATACACACCACTACATCATGCATGGGAATTAAAGTTTCATAACATAAATCCATTAACTTATCAACACATTATACAAACGATTTGGGATTTTAGAAATAAACTACAGCTTGTGTAAAACTCCAAAAATCATGTATTTATATTCAAATTAAATATGATTGAATCAAGAATACAATGCAATAATAACCAACTTAATTGAATAACTATAGAGAAAGTTATAAACCAAACAAGCAACAAAGGTCAATGTTGTCAACAACCAAACTACAAGGACCTTGCGATAAAAACTACTCCATTACAGAGCTCCGATTTCAGATCGGACCAGTCAAAGTCAAGAACTATGTGTTAAGGATTGGTTGTTAAAATTTCAGCATGATCCAACGGTTAACGAAGTAGGAACCTTCATTTTACGAAAAGTGTGTAGTGTAGAAAAATGGGTAGCGCCGCAAAATGAGATAAAGAAAAGGAAAGGTGGCTGCACCAAAATAAATAGGTTACGTACAAGCAGGATCAATCCTTGGCCTCATTGAAATATAAAATCATTTACTGTACCCACATCAATACGCATGATATCAAAAAGAAGAAAGAGGAAAGCTAATAACTTTGCACCACATTCACGTAAATCAAAAAGGAGAGGTAGAAGAGTTAATCTCATGCAAAAAACTTGCTCCAACAACGTGAATGAAGAGAAAACAATCACATATGCAGGCCATGGAAAAGAGAAGAATATATCAAGTATATTCATTAAAACCTCATGCACCAATCAACAAAATAAAGAGAAGAAATAAGGTAAAGCTTCAAACAACACAGAAAAACAAACTCAGCTTCCCCTACCTTGTTAGCAACCTCAAATCCTTTCTCCCATAGTCTCTTCCACGGTTCCTCTCTTTCTACTATTAAACTCTCGTTTTCTCCTCTCATCCACCTCCTCTACCACCTTTTAGAAACCCTAAAGTATTTTATCTCCTTTTCTCAAAATCTTATCTTTTTCATCTATAATTAACATCTCTAATCTTTTCTATTAATATTTTAAAATTAAATCTTTCCAATTAAGATTTAAAAAAAAACTAAAAATAAAAACAAACCAAAATCTTAACTGGTTTTCAAGTTTTAAAAAAAACAAAAAAACATTAAAAATGAAACTATGTGCAGTAACGTGAAAATATATATGGTAGCAACTACACACCTTCTTATAATATAACACGCACAGTAGGTTTATAAAAGCATATATCCACATTAAGTATAATATTAAAATTTAAAAATAAATAAAACAATAACTTATCACTTAAATAATTATCATAAATACAAAAATAACTTAAATCACTCAAATAATAATTATTTCATATTTCATAATTTAATCACCTAATTAAATTACATAAATCAACATCTTAATCAAGTCATTAATTCTTTTTCGTATGTTTCTCTTTAGTCTAATTTTTGGATTAGAGGAACCATCAACATATAGTGTCAATTGGTCCTCCTCGAAGGTGTGTTATAAGTCATTGACAAAGTCAAGTAGGCATTGGGCTTTGATGGGGCCGTGTGGTTCGTATCAGATGTTGAATTCAGAGAGCTCCACGGCCCAAGATGACATTCGTCCGGCAAGGTCATTTTTTGGAGAATTTTTTGGATGGGGTAATCGGTCTTAACAATGATATGATGGTTTTGGAAGTAAGGGCGTAGACTAGGGATGTCAAAAATATCTGTACTCGTGGGTATCCGTGGATAAAACCTACAATGGATAGGAAACATATATTAAAAATGGATACCCGCTATCCACGGGTACAAGTATTTTTTATACCCACATGTTAACAGGGCAGGTACGGGTATTATAGTATCCGTACCCCGTGGATACCCGTACCCGCTAAACTTTAATTCAAGAAAATACCCTTTATATATATATATATATATATATATTAGTAAAAAAATTCTGGCCTAATTTTTCCTCAAGCATCAATCGGAGAAAGTAGGCTTGTTTGTATGAACTTGAGTTTGTTTGAACTTTATTTAAAATTTATGGCAGTGACGAAGTACACTGGGTGTTGAATCCCAGCAAATTCTTGGACCAGGGCAGCACTGATTGTGTGATCTGTTGTGGTGATGTATACCAGGAGTGGTTGATGTGTATCTAGTTTGTGGAGGTTGGGTGGGGATGTAAATGTAGTTTTAAGATTTTGGAAAACTTTTTCGCAATCATCGTTCCAAGAGAACTTTGCAGATTTTTTGAGTAGCTGGATAATAGGTTGGGTTTGTTCGGCTAGTTTTGGGAGAAATCTGGATATGGCGGTTAGGCGGCTTATCAGGCGTTGGACTTCTTTGACATTATTGGGACTACGCATTTCAATTATGGCATTGCATTTTTCAGGGTTGGGTTCAATGTCACGTTGTGTGAGCATGAAGCCTAGGAATTTGCCACGGTCGACGCCGAATACGCACTTTTTGGGGTTTACTCTAAGGTTGTATTATCGTAGTGCGGAGAATACTGTGGACAAGTCTTGCGCATGCTTGACCTCAATCCTTGACCTCTCGAGATGGCTCCTTCTCGACTTGTACATGCCATTTGCTAGCGTATACGGTCTGAACCCTTAGGGGGTTACATGCGGAGAGGGCTCCGACGATCAAGTCAGCAAAAAGGCTCGCAAAAGTCAAATCTAAGATTAGGGAATTAATGAAAGTATACCTCTTAATTGCTGGGGTCCACGTGTATTTATAGAGTTATTAATTATGTCCTCCATTCTTATGGGTTGGGCCAATATTTTGGTCCTTGATGGGCCTGGGCTTAGCCTAGGCCCTGCATTAGCGTATGTTGGTACTAGAGGCCTTGTTTGCGACATTCTAAGTTAGGTGTTATCGACTTATTAGGTATTATTCTTTATAGTAAGTGGCATGGGCTGCTTATGGTTCTGCTTTTTGTGGGACTATGTCTAGGCGGTCTTGGTCGTGTACTTGCCATGGTCTGCCTAGGTATAGGACACTAATAATTATTATTATTATTATATATGCATTTTAGCTTCAATGAAGATTTGTTTTATATTTATTATGTTAGTTTCAAATTTATTGATTTATAATGTTTTTTTAATTATTGTGCGATGGAGGCATGTTGCTTTAGGTTATATAATAGACTTACGGACAATAGGTTTAAAGGTGCAATTCGACTCTAAAAGGGGTGGAATGAGGGGGATTAAATTAAATAGAGCCTATAGACATTTTATGCATTTTGCAAAAAATACAGAGAAAAAAAAAGCATATAAAAAGTAGATAGCACACACATAATTTATCCCAACACCAAGGTTATGTTCAATCTTTTAAGCCCTAAGCTTAAGTTGTTTCACCAATCAAATGATGGAGCTCCGTGCATGGATTTGGAGAGGAGGAACTCCAATGAGGCAGTGGAATGACGGAGTAAGGTTGGAGGCTCTTAAGCAATGGTATGATTTGTGGAGGTGAAGCTCTAGTAAAGCTCTAGGCAACAACCATGACAGTGTCCCTCGATGATCGAAAGGTCAGGCAACGCGACAGAACACTAGTAAGCTTTCGCTGCCCACGAAAGCGACAGAAGGTCACGGACACGAATACCCACAACACGATACTCACGGTAGATCATGGTTGGTAGTCTAAGTAGGCAGTGGCAAGCTCTGAGAAGGCAGTGGCAGGTTCTCAGTGTGGACTGGCAGAGTCAAGGTGGGCATTGGACTTTCTCACTCTGACTATAAATTTAGGTGTGAAATGAAATTGAGGGTGGGAATCAGAATTATAAATTTTGATTTCATAGAAGACATTATCGACGTATAAATCCGTCGATATTTTAATTAGTTTTGTCAGTAAATTCAACAAATAATATCTGTCGATAATTCTGTTAGTAAAATACACAAACCAACATATACAAATCATCGGTAAAATACACGACAATATCCGTTAGTAATGTCGTCGCTAATGAAATATTACGGATGGATCGTAATCCATGGGAAAAAAGTCGTTGGTAATTTGTAGAATTCATGTAGTAAATGTAAATTAGGGATGAGAACAATAACAAGAAAGATAGTTTTGTGTGGTAGAGCTATGACCATCCTTATTGTATGTAGTAGATCCATAACCAATTTAGGTTGTGGTTCATAGTCTAAAAAAAATTATGCAATTATGCTTCATAATCTAAAAAAAATCAAGAGAAATATTTACAAAAAAAGTTAAAAAAAGAAAAATTTATGTAAATCGTAATGTTAGACTCTCATATGTTCGCCTTAATTGAAAAAATACAACTTCTAATTTTGGATCATCAATAGATAAGCTAGCAATCTTGACAATTTTATTGTCATCTAATAAAAAGTCATATCCTACAATATCGCACAATTTAGTTTTTCTCTTTATATTTTGGGGAGTTTCTTCAGAGAAGATGAAGATTACTTTGGACAAATAATAAATTATCGTCCTTTTAGGTGTCATCTTATTTATTTACAAAGAATGTATAAAAGAATAAGTACTCCAACTCCTTTAATAACCAGAAAAAGAACATGGTTGTCCAAACATCATCGTGTTGAACGTTATGTTTTGAAGTGATGGTTCATGAGCTTCATTAACAATCCACATAGATTTTACATCCATTTTACCTCTATCCCTTAAAGAATCAACATATGCAAAATCTTCCCTTCTGTGAAATCCCAAACTCTATGTGCCACACCCTTTTGCGGAAGACCTTGTTTAACAAGAGTATAGGAAATTGTTTCTTCAAAAGCCATTTGTCGTCTAAGGCTTCATAGTGGTGTTGTCTAACCCCAAGGTCGTCTAACCCACTAGGTCATCTACTGCATATTGAGTTGTGTAATGAGCTTGACATCATCTAATGGATTGAACTTAGTCGTCTAATGCATTATTCAACAATTTTGAGGCATCTTAATGGATTTTAACACAACGTCAATTTCATATAACACTTAAAAATTTGACATGAATATCAAGAATCAAGAAAAACAATCAATTTCCTTTCAAATGCTTCAAGAATAATAAAGATATCTCAAATACATAAGAGTTTACAAAACACATACCTTTGAAGATTTAACAAACTTAGCCTTTACATAGCAATTAGAAATATAAACTTCTCTAGGTTTAAACATATATCTTATTATAAACATAAATGAATCTAAAGCAGTTATGATTATGTTGCATTCTTAAGCATCTAGTCCCTCACTTTTGGTTCACCATCCACTAGATCAACATTTGTTCCCATGATGAACATGATCACGACAGGGCAAAGCCAACAAACACACAAGAAAAGGGTAAGTTAATTATAAAACAATGTTATTAAGTCACATATTAAGCCATTCCTGTTCAAATGCAAATCCCTTAGCACTCATGATTTTTAGTAACAAAAGAGCTTGTTAAATTATAGAATGGATGGTATATGAATCTATTTCCAGAAGGTACTAGTGTAAAGGTACTAGTGTAATGAGTAGACTCAAAGGTTCCTACAGGTGCCACACGACAATAGTAGATTACATTCTTCCTCTCCTTCCTAAGGTGTACCCATACTAAATTTTTTATTTTGAACTTTGACCATTTCATAGTAAACCTTGACAAATCTATTAATAACTAAATTTTATAATTTTTTTTAAAATATATCAATAATTTGTCAATCTTTGTAAATAAAAATCTAGAAAGTATAATCTCTAAAGTAGAATTGTATTTTTTGTAGTCTTTATAAAACATCTTTGTAACCAAGAGTAAACAGATAAAATAACATTTATGATAAAAAATTTCTTTTAGTATTAAAGAATACTCGGTAGATTAATGCGTTTACAAGTAGGGATGGCAACAGGACGGGACAAAGTTTGTTGTCTTATATCCATCCCCATAGAAAAAATGCATCACATCCTCATACTCAAACCTAATGGGTATCAAACTTTTGTCTCATGCCCATCCCCACCGTGTAATAGGTATATTTTCATACCCATACACATACCGTTTTCTTACTTGTTTCAATATTAATTAATTAATATTTATAAAATAATAAAAAATTATGGTAAAGACAACATAATATATCAAATATTCAATATTAAGAGAAATGATGTTTCTTCGATATAAAATATTTAGAAAAAAATTATAATTGCATACATTTAAAATTAAAATACCAAATAAAATTTCATGAAAATCAAAACATTTATAAAATTTGTAAATATTAATAAAACCTAACTAATAAAATTTAAAAATATTTTAAAAAAATATAAAATAAATATAAATATTCAAATTAAAATATATATTAAATGTGTGTTTACTTCAATTTTTTAAATTTCAATGAATTTCCTTTTTATACACTAATAAAAATTATAATATAAAATCACGTAAAGAATAAATATTAAACTAATAATAATAAAATTTTAACATAGATCTTTTCTCTTTTGAAATTCAATATATGTTGAAGGATAATAAGAAAGAAACATTCATGAAAATTACAATAAATTTACATTAAATTTTTATATTATAGTAAACAAAATTTATTTATATAATTATAGTAACAAAACTACAACATGATTATAATGAGTTATAAAATAAAAAATAATTGTATAAAATATATCAAAATAGTATTTTACATGAGAAAAAGAAACAAATAAAAATATTAAAAAATTATCAAAGGTGTCTTAGAAACAATTTGAGAAATTATTAAATGAAATTACACAAAGAAAATAAATGTATAATTAAAGATATGATAAGAATAAAAATCTTTAGAGATCTAAGAAAAATTTTCAAATATCAACATAGTCATTGGTAGAAAAATAACAGAAATTTTTTTAGAAAAACAAAAATGGTTCTTCAATTCAAACAAAAATTAATTATAATAAATTATAGAAGATAATTTTTTTATGTTACCTATAAAGGAATATGCAATATGCTATTAAACACTTAAATTAAGAGTCTTAAATATAT
>Ga0214545_1003293_pt1 | contig 30882 bp, 11 predicted proteins | sample CNSS4metaG_FD_160064 | JGI IMG/M metagenome (GOLD analysis project Ga0214545, IMG submission 160064) | Root nodule microbial communities from cowpea collected in UCLA plant growth center, Los Angeles, California, USA - CNSS4 | ecosystem: Host-associated > Plants > Roots > Nodule | place: USA...
ATATAAAAAAAATTATAATATAAAATAATATATATATATATAATATATAAAAAATAATATAATATATATATATATATATATATATATATATATATATATAATCTGTATTAATATGTGCAACAAAATTGGAGGATAAAATGGTAAAACGTGAATGAATCAACGCAAATCTTTTTATTTTAGACTAGATTGAATTATCTGATTGTTTTGCAAATTCGTCTGCGTTTTTCATAGTTGATCTTTTGAAATAAACATGATTTTATATAATTATCCGTACCCTCAAATTTTTTTTGAATAGTTGTATCAACACAAGATAAAAGTGAGGTCAAATTTTATTTTACAGTGACTTTTTTCATGTAAATAATTTATGGATAGATTTAGGTACATGCAAAAATGAGAAAGAGGCAACTGGTCCATACAATAAATAATTTTAAAAAAGTAACAACATTAAAAGATATTATTTCTCTTCATTTTGAAGTTTAAATTGAGTTTATCTAAAAAAGATACCCTATTTTTCGTTCTTCTAGTTTGAAAATGCACAATTTATAGTCTAGAAATATAATATACCAAAACTATATATATATATATAGAGAGAGAGAAGAAAAAGGTGTATTAACTACCACATATTCACATATTGTCCTAAATGTAGGTAACTTAGAGTTATTAGGGATTGATAACCTAAACTATTTTTAGATAAGATGACATTGAACATTTGAAAAATTAAGTTAAATTATTCATTAATAATATAGTTAATAGATAATACAAAAATTTAGTAGCTAAATTATAATGTTATAAAAAAACTTTTAATAAACTCTCATCTAACAATTGCTTTAGTTTTTCTTTTCTTTTGTATATATATTTAGCTTTTGATTGTACTGTTTGTACATTAATTTTTCATAAATATTATTTTGTTTTTGTTTTTTATTCTTATTCTATTTGTCTTTCATTCATTCATTATTTAACATTGAGTTTTCCTCAAGAAAATTATGATGAAGTAGAGAACCTTTCTTATGTTATATGGTATCAAAGTTCTCTTTTTTTCCAAAGTAATTATTACATGTTCACATCATTTTTTTTTTGTCGATGTTGCTTTTGTTTGTAACCTTATATGAATAACAAATGAAATTGTTTCTATTTATAATTTATTGAATCTTCACTCAAGTAAAAACCATGCAATGAATCTTGTGTATTTCATTCTTAAAAACTATCATTTTTTGGAGTAAGGTCATGATGAGTACTTTTAATGTGAAGAACAAAATTGAATTTATCCTTGATGAAAAATTTTGTGACATTACTAATCTTGAAGTCTTTAGTATGTAATGATATTATTCTCACTCAACACATGACCAATCTTCTTAACAAAGTTTTCAAAATAAAAAGCCTTGAAAATTTGGCACATTCTTTTGGTTTCAAGGTAGCAAGAAGCACTCAAGTAAAAACCATGCGACCAATCTTGTGTCTCCCATTCTTGAAGCTAACAACTATCATTTTTTGAGTAGATTTATGATGAGTGACTCTTGGTGTGAAGAACAAAATTGAATTAGTCCTTAATGAAAAATCTTGTGACATTACTAATCTTGAAGTCTTTCATACTTGATGATAATTCTCACTCAACACATGACCAATTTTCTTAACGAAGTTTTCAAAATAAAAACCCTTGAAAATTTGGCACAATCTTTTGGTCTCAAGGTAGCAAGTTAGCAAGAAGCACGACTAGCATACATCTTTTCCAAAACAAATATACTTTATTCTCTTATAAGGATCATCACAAAAAAGTTGCATATTAGCTAAGAAAAATCTCATAGTTAATCCATAACTAATCTCTCACTAACAACTTTTGTTACAGATTAACTATGAAATTGTTAGTGAATCTTCCGTAACTAAATTCAGGTAGCTAATTAGAAAAGAATATAATCTCTCACTATTTCGTAGCTAGTTCATCTTTAATCCCTTGCTAAAATGAAGTTAGAAAGTTTTAGAATTTATAACAAATTTGTAGCTAATTTGTCACAATTTTTCTCTCGCTAATCCGTAACTAATCTGTCGCAACTTTTCCTTCGCAAATTTGTAACTAATTTATCGCAACTTTTCTCTTGCTAATTCGTAGGTAATTTGTCGCAACTTTTCTCTTACTAATCCATAGCTAATCCATACTTTTTTTTTCTCACAATTTTACTCTCATAAATTTGTAGCTAATTTATCACAATAAAATTTTAAAAATATATAATTTTTTTAATTTTTTTTAAATTACAAAACAATTTATAAATAATTTATTCATTTTACTAATATTAAGACTTGAAAAATTAAATTATGAAAAATAGTACTTAAAATAAACAAATGGAAAAAGCAATGTCCGGAAATATTTTATATGTTGAATATATTATTAACAAATTAATTAAATAATTTATGAAAACATAAAATAATTTAAAAATTTCTTAAATAAATTAACTATTTATATATAAAATAACACCATAATTTAAACATACATAAGTTTAATTAATTATTTATATATAAAATCTAAAATTAAATATTCTATTTATTAATATATAATATCTTTCTAATTGAACTAAAACTAATATGAAACTCTATTGGCACTAAAATATTTTCTTAAATCCAAGCTCAATGTACAATACCTTCCGATTTATATATAAAATCTAAAATTAAATATTCTATTTATTAATATATAATATCTTTCTAGTTGAACTAAAACTAATATAAACTCCATTAAAATATCTTTTTAAATCCAAGCTCAATGTAGAATACCTTCCGTTTTCAAGAATAACAACAACAAAACTAACATTATTGAAGAAAGAAATGCTCATATTATTACTATACACCCACACCCCCTCACTATTATATATTTCACAGCCATTAATAATGAGATTAAAAATCATGTTCCATGGAGTTATTATTTTGATATTAGTATATAATCGTTGGGAATTCAAGTGTGAGTCTAAGTTTCATATTGAGTAAAATTAAAAATGAGAAAGTTGAGCACCATAGAATATCAAGGCCCATAAACTTATTACCTTAAGATTGTGTTTGGATGGGATAATTTAATGAGTCAATTCATTTTTTTAAAGAATTTAAATTTTTTTGTGGTAAAATGTGTTGTTTGGACAGAGAAATTAAAAGGTATTTGAAATGCATGTATTTTTTTAAAGAATTTTAATTAACTAAAAGAGTAGTAATTGAAATGCCTTCAAAATAGTTAGAATTTCAAATTCTTCACCTCACACTTTGTACACTCTGCTCATGGGAATATTCTGGTGTGCCCCGTCACTGTTCCTCTCTCACTATTCTAGTGTGCCCCGTCATTGTTCCTCTCTCAGGCTCTGCTCCGTCATTGTTCCTCTCTCAGGCTCAACCCATTCTACTCCTCTGCAGGTACACTGGATTCTTCCTCTTCCACCACATTTTTATTTCCTTCACACCATCACAACTTGTTCTTTCCCTTTTCTTCTCTATTTTTTGTTTTATTTTCATTGTTCTTCCTTTTTTGGTTGTTGCATTTGGGATTTAGGTTTCAATGTTAGTTTAATATTTTGTGTTTATCATTTTTTTCCCATTTGCCTACTACATATTCGATGAAATGTTCAAGTCACAATTTTATTTTATAAGAAATTCAATTGTCTTATCCAAACAAGAAATTCAAATGTATGGTATTCTAATTACCCTATCCAAACAAGTTATTTAGAAAATGATGGAAATTCAATTACAAGAATTTCAAATGCTATACATTTCAATTTCTTAGAATTGTTAAATTACCTCATCCAAAGACAAGGTAAGAGTGTGTTTGGATAGAGTATTTTAATGAAGTAATTCATTTTTTTAAGAATTTAGATTTCTTTGTAATGAAATACTTTGTTTGGATAGAGAAATTAAAAAACATTTCAAATACAAACATTTTTTTGAAGGATTTTAGTTAGCTAAATTAGTAGAAATTCAAATACTCTAACCTTGTGTTTGGATGGAGCATTTCAACAATGCTTAGAAATTGAAATACTTTGTATTTGAATTGCTTGTAATTAAATTCCATTCATTTTTTAAATAACTTGTTTGGATAAGGACATTAAAATACTTGACATTTCAATTTCTTGTTTGGAAAAAATAAATTGAATTTATTGTGAGATAAAATTTAATTTAACAATATTTATTTTACGCTTAATTATATTTTGAGTTCACGATAAATTTGGAAACATGCTCGACAACCCAGATGGGTCGGGCAGACCCAACTACGCAACCAGATTGGTTAGACCCGACGATCCACCCGAGTTGGACTGACTGAGAAGCCCATACAAGCTGGGTGGATCGATGTTCTAGAGGCCCGATGGCCCATACTGACGATTGTGTCGTCAAGTTCGTCAATATGGCACGATCCAACCCGTCTAGGTCATTGGCCCAATGCTCTAGACAGGTCCGACAACACGAACGGGCCCGACGATCAAGACGAGTCCGACGACCTGGACGGGCCCAACGACCTGGACGAGCCCAAAATCCGAACGGGGCTGAATACCTAGAAAAGTTTGACAACCCAGACGGGCCCGTACACCCAGACGGACCCGAAGACCTGGACAGGTCCGACGACTAGGATGGGCCCGAGGACCCGGACAAGCTCGACAACTCGGATGGGACCAACGACTTGGACACATTCGACGACCTGGACAGACCCGACGACCTAGACAGGCCTGACGACTCGTACGGGCCCGTCTGGGTCGTTGTGCTCGTTTGGGTCGTCGGGCCCGTCCGGGTCGTCGGGCACGTTTGGGTCGTTGAGCCTGTTTGGGTCGTCGGACCCATCCGGGTCGTTGGGCTCTTTTGGGTCGTCAGGCCAGTCCGGGTCGTCGGGCATGTCCGGGTTGTCGAGCATGTCTGGGTCGTCGGGCCCGTCCGGGTCATTGGGCATGTTCTGGTCGTCGGGCCCGTTCGGGTCGTCGGGTACGTCCGAGTCGTCGTGCATGTTCGGGTCGTCGGGCATGTCCGGGTTATCGGGCATGTCTGGGTCGTCGGGCATGTCCGGGTTATCGGGTATGTCCGGGTCGTCGGGCCCGTCTGGGTCATCGGGCCCGTCCGGGTCATCGGGCATGTTCTGGTCGTCGGGCCTGTCTGGGTCGTCGCGTATGTCCGAGTCGTCGTGTCCGTCCAGATCGTCTAGAATGTGAGGTTGAGTAAGAAGAATTTTAAATTCCACTTATTTTGAGGGTATTTGAATTTCTACTAATTTAGCTAATTGAAATCCTTCAAAAAAATTCTTGCATATGAAATGATTTTTAATTTCTCTATCCAAACAAAGCATTTCATTACAAAGAAATGTAAATTCTTCAAAAAAATGAACTGCTTCATTAAAATACACTCTAGACGATTTGGACGAGCCCGACGACCTGAACGTGGCCGACGACTCGGATGGGTCGGACGACCCGGACGGGCGGGACGATCCAAACATGTCTGACGACCTAGACGAGCTAGACAACCCGAACGAGCCCGACGGCCCAAATGAGCCCGACGACCCGGACGAGCCCGACGACTCGGACGTGCGTGACGACCCGGAAGTGCTGGACGACGCGGACAGGCCCGACGACTCGGATGAGCCCGACTACCCGGACGGGCCTAACAACCCTGACGGGAATGATGACCCGGATGGGCCCGATGACTCGGACGATCTCGACGATCCAGACAGCCCTGATGATTCGTACGAGCCAGACTATCCGGACGGGCCCAACTTAGGTCCGTTTAGGTCGTCAGACCCGTCTGGAGCATTGGGCCAATGACCTAGACGGGTTGAACTGGGCCATATTGACGAACTTGACGGCACAATCGTGTAGTATGAGCCATCAGGCTCTAGATCATCGGGCCACCCAGCTTGTCTGGGCTTCCCAGTCGGTCCAGCTCGGGTGGGTCGTCGGGTCTAACCAATCCAATTGCGTAGTTGGGTCTGCCCGACCCATCTGGGTTATCGAGCATGTTTCCAAATTTATCATGAACGCAAAACATAATTAAGCGTAAAAGAAATATTGTTAAAATTAAATTTTATCTCACAATAAATTCAATTTTTTTTTCAAACAAGAAATTGAAATGTAAGGTATTTTAATTTCCTTATCCAAATAAGTTATTTAAAAAATGAATGAAATTTAATTACAAACAATTCAAATACAAAGCGTTTCAATTTCTAAGTATTATTGAAATGTTCCATCCAAACACAAGGTAAGGTTTTGGGTTAAGAGTGGTGTCAATCCCTTATATGTGAATTTGGCTCATGCTCATTGGTGTTGTATCTCCTCGGTTGTGATCTTCTCTAGCAATCAAAGATGAGTAATATGAAACAACATTATATATATATATATATATATAAATTAATATAAAAAATTACAAAGTTTTTTTTATTGTGCTTTCTTATTATAAAAGCATTTATCTATTGTAAACATCATACATTTAAATTTAACAAAATTCAGCTAACTCTCCCTCTAGACATTTATATAGAGTGATTACAAAGCTACATCAGGTCCAAAGTTTGGGTTTGTATTCCTTGATATCCATTTACTGATACACCTTTGTTTTGCATCTGATCTTGGTATTTCCAAGTTGCCTCTAAATATGATAAGGGTTGCATGAGACAAATCTTTCCTGATTTCCTGCGCAAACAAAACAAGTACAAAACTAAAAGCCTGACATGGTTAGGATGTCTTGAGAAGGGACAAAGCACCTGAATCACATTTCTTACTTCTTGATAGGCATCTGGGGTCCCTACCTAGTCCCCTATTTGTGATTATGATTATGTTTCTAAGTAATAGAATGAAGGCACTGAATTGGACAAAGAATCCAGGTCTGAATAAGAGAAATTAACCTTACCAATTTTATACTTCATCCAAGCCCAAGCATTTAATTGTGCCAAAGTAAATATTTCTTCTACATCTACTTTCTCTTGTCTAAACACAATTTTGTTCCTGTGATCCCATATGTTCCTTATAATTGAAACCCATACACCCTTTCATAACTTATTTCCCTTACTATTAAGGGTCAATACTTCAAATTGTTGGAAATGAGCTTTAAGTTGATTATGATGCACCGCACTCACTTCCACCCACCTGTTACACATGTTCCAAATCTTTATTGTTACATTGCAAGTGAGGAATAAATGTGTATTAGTCTCTTCTTCTAGCCCACAAAATATACAGGAAACATCAGTTAATTTTACTCTTCTCCTCCTCATATTTATCCTTGTAAGCACCTTATTCATGATTACCCTCCAAGCTAAAAATTGTGCAAAGGGAGCTACTTTTACAATCCATAACATATTGTACAAATAAGAGTTTTCCCATTAGAAAAGTTTTGTATTTTTGAATATCCAGATTTAACAGTATATTTACCTTTCTCATCTTTCCAAAACCAAGAATACACACTCTCCTTATTTACTGTTACTTGTTGTATTAGGTTCTCAAATTCATCTACTTGAGGCAACTTCCATTAAAACCATTTCCTTCTCCATTTTACTCTCCATTTCCACTTGTTGTTTTCCCATTTCCCAAACTCCTTTATAACTTTATCCTTAAATATGGAATTTCCATATAGCCTAGGAAATCTAAGCTTTAAGGAATTTAATCCAATCCATGTATTTTTTTCAAAAATTTATAATGGAGCCTAACCCTACTTTTCATTCTACATTTTGGTCAAACTATCTCCATTTTTCTCCTTCCCCTGCATACCTCCTTAAGGCTTTGTTCACTTGGATAGATGGTTTTGTGGGAGAGGAAGAAGATGGATTTGAGTGAATTTGAAAGGGAAATGTGTGTTGTTTTTTTTAAGGGATTTAGAGGTGATTGTGAGTGACTTTGGAAGTAAAGTTTGTGAGAGTTTGTGAGTGATTTGATTGATGTGATAGATAAAAAATATATTTTAATATATATAAAAGAGAGATTACCATTTTGCTCTTTAAATAATAAGTAGTATAAATTAATGTCTGTATGAGTTATAATTATTTTTTAAATTTTTATTTAATACTACACTTTAAAGAAATAAATTAAAAAAATTAATAAAATTAATTAATATTTTTCATAGTATTGAAAAAAATATTACAAAACATTTGTGAATGATATTTTATTTTAAATAAATAAAAAATTAGTATGAAACTCTACTCGACCACCAAATTTATATTATTATATTATATAATTTATTATTTATATTATTATATTATATTATTTATTATTTATATTATTATTATTTACAGAATATTTATTAAGTTAAAATAAATTATTATTATATATATATATAATATAATATAATAAAGTACGTTTAATTTTCTCAAATTTAATTGCAAATCTCTTCTCTTATATGAAAAAAGTATATACTAACAAATTTGTATTAACTTCTGTGTTTTTTTAATCTTTTTCTTTTCGCTTTCTATGTTTATGGTAAATGATTTCAAATCCGTCATTTAAAACAAAGACCTAAGTCTTTCCATCGCGTTGATAGTAGATATATTGATTACTTTTTCCGTGAGAACTCTCCAAGATCTGGCACGTAGACATATATTATGAATAAAGAAATTATAGATATAATTATAGACCTCTAACAAATAAAATTTTCATATTAACAGCTAGAAATATAGTCTAACTTTTACCCATTAGACTGACATTTATTGATAATTGCAATATGATACGATAAAGAAAATAAATTTCAGTGAGGCAATACATATAATTATTACAGAACAAAACTGGAGGGAGGTTGATAAAATACAGTTGCAGAATGGAGAAGGTGGTGTGTGTCACCGGCGGCAGCGGCGCCATCGGTTCATGGCTCGTCCACCTCCTTTTGGACCGCGGCTACACCGTCCACGCCACCGTTCAAATTCTCAGTTAATACATTCCTTACTCTCTCACTTATACATTCATTTCATCACAAAACTTACACAGTATGGGGACAACTTTTCTAACAGACGATGAGGCCGAGACGAAGCATCTAGAAGCCTTGGATGGAGCACCGGCACGCCTCCGCCTCTTCCAGATGGATCTCCTCGACTACGATTCCGTCCTCGCCACCGTGTGCGGCTGCGCCGGCGTGTTCCACGTGGCCTCTCCCTGCACTATTGAACAAGTCCAGGACCCTCAGGTCTTGTTCCGTCGAGCTCCTGGAAAATTTTCAATCTTTTTGGTTTTTGCATGACCCCATTTGGGTCTTAATGCAGAAGGAGCTTCTGGACCCGGCGATAAAGGGCACCTTGAACGTGCTAACGGCGGCGAAAGAAGCAGGGGTGCGTCGCGTGGTGGTCACGTCCTCCATCTCCGCCATTGTTCCGAGCCCCAATTGGCCTGGTGACGTTCCCAAGAGGGAGAACTGCTGGACTGATATTGAATTTTGCAAGCAAAAGGGGGTAAGAAAGTGTTTTCATTTTTGTCATTTTCGGCTTCTTATTCTTGTGTGTGTGTGTGTGTGTAACAGTTGTGGTATCCATTGTCAAAGACTTTGGCCGAGAAAGCAGCTTGGGATTTTGCAAAGGAGACTGGGTTAGATGTTGTTGTGGTGAATCCTGGCACTGTTGTGGGTCCTGTTATTGCACCGAGGCTTAATGCAAGCATGGTCATGTTTGTTCGCCTACTACAAGGTAGAGACTGCTGGTTAATCAGGTTGATTTTGCAGATATTTCTTGATAATTTTGTTGTAGGAATTTCCTTGAATATTGGGAATGTATACTGGAGAAGTGCTAAAATATTGTGGCAATGTTACCAAAGTATTTTTGAGCCACGAGAAAAGTAGATTGCATAGTATTGAATTGTGCGAAAAGGGGTTTGAGATATACTTAGAAGGATAAAGGAAATTTTTAAAAGGGAACAAGGTTTTGAAATGGCAAATAAAGGCGGCCACTTTTGCAGAGCCGTGGATACCCAAAAATCTTGATTATGTGCTAGCACTATTTAACACCTTGTTTGGGATCCTGTGATGGATAATGTATAACTTTTTAACATGTAAATACAGCTACAGTCGTTGTTACCAAGTTATTAGACTCATTTTATAAGACCTATTACTGCATAGTTGATTGTATAGCTGTGTAGATATTTAGAAGTTGATACCTTCGTGAAAAGTATTAGACTTGTTTGATTAAGTAGTAGTACTCCTTTCATTAGCTTTTGCAATCTACAAAGTGTTAATCATTGCTGACACCATTATCAAGCTACCCTATTTATAATTTTTTAGGAGTTTACTGAGTATTTGTTGTGTTGCAGGTTGTGATGATACATATGAGAATTTTTTTATGGGACCAGTCCACTTCAAGGATGTAGCATTGGCACATATTTTGGTGTATGAGAACAAATCTGCAGTTGGTAGGCATTTGTGTGTTGAAGCTATCTCTCACTATGGTGATTTTGTAGCAAAAGTTGCTGAACTTTATCCAGAGTACAATGTGCCTAAGTAAGCCACACACCTGATTCTGTATACACAATATAATGCAATAATCTTTTGGTCGGTAATTCAGGAATTAGATATATTGCTTGATTCTTGAAGAAACTTCTTACTCTTATTTGAACACAATTTGGTTCATGTGTAGTGCAACGTTGGTTTTCACTTTTCATTCATGCGCTTACTAATCTATCTATCTTGCATGCTATTCATCTTCAGGCTGTGGTTTCTTATGGTTATGAACTATTATGTACCCTTGTGCTGCAATGGATAGTGTATGTTGTAGGTAGTGTGCACTTTGCAATTCGTTCTTATAGACTTGTTTGTATATTGTCTTCATAATCAAAAATAGAAGGTTCATATAGTTCTTATAGTGATACCTTAATACATAACTTGAACATGATGTACTTTGTAATTTCCCTTTGAAGGATGCAACGAGATACCCAACCAGGATTGTTGAGAGTGAAGGATGGATCAAAGAAACTTATGGATTTGGGTTTGCAATTCATTCCAATGGAGAAGATTATAAAGGATGCTGTAGAGGATTTGAAGAGAAAAGGGTTCATTTCATAATGCTGCAATATGAGTCCTTATGGCCCATGTTTCTGCAGAATATGTTACCTCAATGCCTCTGCAAATTGACTGATTCAATATGTATCGTTAATCTGACTCTTTTCCATTAATAAGAAAAAGGAAATTGCATATCAGTGGCATGACGTGATTAAGAATCCTGTTTGTTTCTTTTCTGATAATGAAGATGGAAATGCGTAAACGTATTGTGCACAAAGAAATGTATAGAAAACATGGAAAACGAAAAAACAATTACGTTAAACTTTCTGCCAGTAAGAGGATTTAGAAGGAAATTATGTGTGTGTATATATATATATATATATATATATATATATATATAATTTTATTATGGATATATTGTAGGTTATATATTCAATAAACCAAATATTTAAAATTATTTGCTCGATTACTGAAAAAATATATAAGAATGTGTAAATAAATATATTTATGATTTTTTTATATAATTTAATTTTTTATGGAACTTTAAGTTTATTGACAAAAGTATTCCTTACTCCGTAAGGTGGCTACTTTCTATACTTAAATGTGAATACTCTAAGCATGGCTTATTCCATACACAAAATGGTATTAAAGGGATTAATTAATGGTTATAAATCTAATTCAGTTATAATCTAATCGATAAACTAAATTAATATTTGAATTATTTGACCCGATTTATATTAAATTTTTATATGACATAACTGAACTAATTCACTCTGAAATTAAAATAAAATTCTACAAAATATAATTTTGTAATAAAAATACAATACAATCTATGATTGAGTAACACAATTGCAGAACGACGTAGAAAGTTAATGAAATTATTAGGTTATGTAAGAAGTAAAAAAATATGGCAAATATTGTAATCATTCAAAAAATAAAAAATAGTGTTTTGATAATATTATTTAAAAGTGTCTTAAAATATTAGTTTTTGTTAAAAATGTTATTTATCAAATATTGGCAACAAAATTACATAAAGTTTCAGTTAATAAAAAATAAAATATAATTTAGAAATATTATTAAACGTAGCCTTTATGCAATTTTTAATTTTGTTACTTAATATAGCATCCCAATCTAATAGATTTACACGGCTAACTAACCGAAATATTACAATTTGGATATTAGACAATAATCAACCACATATATATATATATATATATATATATATATATATATATTTATAGTACTCATCGAAAATTAAGATACAAGTTCTCAAAATGTATAAAATTTTTCAACAAAGATTTATAAATTTCAAAAGATATATACATATACAATAATTATGTTCTAACTGATCATTAACTGTTTCACTACTTCTCAACCTCTTACCTGCATTATCTTGTGATCACGTATAATAATATAATCATGCTAGTGAATAAATCACAAACAAATACAAATACAAGAGTAAGCTAGAGTTATTTAAGATTATACTAACATTTATAGATTATGGTAATAATAAAAGATGATACATACAATTAAAAATCATGCACCAAAACACTTTGTACAAACCATAGAATAATATAATCATAAAGGTACTTATGACTTTTTCATACTCATCATACCTCAATCTCGATCTCTTAAAGACTTAGTATATTGATTAGAATTTGAGACCATGCACCATCATACCCCCTTTGCCTTTTAAGGACTATATCCATCTCATGATAGGGTCACCTCCCCTACCAAGTAATATGATCGGTAGTAGATTTAATCCTTGATGCCAAATGTTAGAATTGTGTAGTGGAATATTCGCGTGTGGACAAAAATCAGAGGGAGGGTGAATTGGGTTCTTAATAAAAATTGTGCTTTTAAATTTTTCCCCTTATAATATCAAAGTTCAATTAAAATTATTTTCTTTATTTTAATAACCACAATAAAATAAAGAGAGTAGGGAAGAGAAAATTGCATAAGGTATTTATAGTGGTTCAGATGAAAAGATCATACGTTCAGTTGTGTTAATCTTTCTAAAGAGGGATTAACTAAATGCTAAAAATAAACTAAGATTACAAATACGAGTAAGAGCAATTTAGGATAAAAAAACACCTCTCTTGAATCCACAAAAGATAAAGACACCTTCCTTGAAATCCAATGATGAACACCTCCTTTGAATCATTTGAATCACACAAAGGACGAAGACACCTCTCTTGAATCACATGAGAGATGCAGAAACACCTTCCTTGAATCACACACAAAAAATGAACATCTCCTTTGTCACAGAAAGAGGATGAACATCATCTCCTAACAACATCAACAACATTCAATCACGCAAGAACCCACTTGGTAAAAGTTATCGCTCTACCCATACTAAGTTTTTCAAAGCCTTCCACACAAAAAGTTCTCAAATACTCAAACTTTTGTAACTTTTGTGTTTTGTAAAATGAACTCTCACATTCATTTATAGAAGTCATTTTCCAAATTAGATTAAGAATATGAAAAGTCAAGTTACAACTATCAAAGATAATTGATTATCATAAGTAATAATCAATTATCACAGAGGCTTTTCTCAAAAATCTTTTAACTTCATTAATCGATTATTACAGAAACTTTCCTAAAAATCAATTTTTACTAAGATAATTGATTATCACAAAAGATAATCAATTATTTCAGTGAGTTTTGTAAAAATTAAAACTCTCTCGGTGCTATGTTGCTTGGGTTCTGCCTTTGACTCTTGACCTACTAATTTAGCTACCATAAATAAGATATATAAATTACAATACTTTAATAACTAAACTCTTAAGTCTTCAATGTATCTCTTGAATCCAAACATTTTTTAAGTCTTCAACATTTTTTCATGAATCATCATTAAGTCTTCCATACTTTTTCATAAGTCATCATCGTCATCAACACTCTATTAAAGTTAGATGTCCATCTTCTTCTTTTTATCAACACAAAATCTATCGATGACGACCTCCTTCAACTCTCACCTTCAGTATTTTCCTCTACATGGGTCCCTAAGTCCAATACTTAGTAAAGTTAGGGTAAACTAACTACAAACTATTAACATCAATACACTTTACACATCATCATAACATAGTAGTAATTCCCCTTAGAAATTACTAGTTTCTCATTCCACATCATATTTATATATATACACAATCATAACTAAAATCTTTAATCAATATATCATGTTTTCATTCTCTTAAAATTCCCAATCACTCCAAATGAAATAATTTCTCAAAGATCATTTTCATTTTCAAAACACCTATCACATACCACATATGACAGATTCGCTCAACGAGTTACTTTTGGAAGGACACTCACTCGACGACTAAATGACTCACCCATCGAGTTAAGCACACGAATAAAATGCATAACGAATGTGCCCAACTAAGACCAGACTCGCTGATTACCCATCCTCCCCTGATTCTCTACCAAACTCGAGTTTGGCTTTCACTTAGCAAGATTATACTCGTCCAACGAGCAAGCCTCCCCTAACACTCTGCCAAACCCAAATTTAACACTCGACCAACAAGTAGTGGTACCTTTGGCTATAATAAGTTTTTTCATCCTCTATTCAAGTTAAAAACAAAACCAATTCATTTAAAATGACTCATTAGAAGTCAAAGATACCACCCCAGATATTCATACTATAATTCATAGAACATCCAATAACATGCAAACACATATTACTCATTCAACCAATTCACACACACATCAAACAAATCAACAAGTGCAACGTTACGAATTCACAATCAAATCACAGGGTATGAATAATAAATTTAATCAGTATAAATCAAATGTACAAAGATTAAGATTAACTTCCTTTACTTGGTGTAGAAAACACCCTTGAATCAAGGTTGTTCTTAGATCTCTAATTCTCACACGATACTTTAACTTCCTATATTAGATCACATATCAGAGCATATAATTATAATTATAATTACACATAGATTCACCATGAGCTATTTTGAGTCACATGCATGGACCCTAGAACTTCATGTGTCTCAAAATGCTAAACTAACTCAAAAATAGAGTAAAGAATGAACTTACTCTGTTGTTTGATCAGAAGTGTAGATCTCTCTATCGTGAATCCACTTGTAGTCTCTAGACATATGAGAGACGAGCTTAAAAAGTTAAATAAGATATAAAGAAAAAGTTTAGAAAAAAGTCTTAAACAAATTATTTTGATAAAATGAAACTCGATTAATAGACAATTATATTTATATTATGACTTCTAATAATAAAATAATTGAGTTTCTCCTTTTAAAACTACTACTACTTTTAACTATTTTCTAACTCCTTACATGTATAATATCCTTCATTTTTATTTTCATCTCTCCATATTTATCACTTCAACAATTAACAACATCTAGTATAAAAAATTTAAACATGACAAAATTATTATAAATAAGGAATTCTAAAAATATTAAAATGAAAAAAAAATTTATTTCATAAATTTAAATTAAATAAGTAAAACAAGCTTAACTATAAAAGAAATATTTTAAAAAGGTATTCTCACATTTAAATTAAGTTCTTATTTTATTATTTATAATAACATTAATGAAGGAATTTCCTTTAACAACTTTTAATTATAATTTTTTTATAATTTTATTTTTTAAATTATTATCTTTTTAAATTAAGGTTAAATATGTTTTGGTCCTTCAACTTTTAGCAAAAATTGAAATTAGGTCCCGATAGAAATCTTAAACCAATTTAGTTATTCATTTTTAGAAATACATGAATTTAGTTCTTTAAACCCATTTTTTGAGTTTAGTTGACGTTTCAAACGCTGTTTCTTAGTTAACATGGAAATTAAAATATGTCAAACGGTGTAAACAAACTACAATACTAAATACTATGATGAAATGTGTTTAAAACGTCTAATAAACTTAATAAAATTTGGTTGAAAGGATTAAGTCCGCGTATTTCTATAATTAGAGGACTAAATTGATTCAAGTTTCTAATTGAGGACTAATTCCAATTTACATTGAAAAATAAAAAACATATTTAAGCATTTAAATTAAAATTATTATACACATTAAAAAATTAGTTAATTACTTATAATAAAAATTATTTTTATAATTAATTTTCATGAAAATTATTTATAATTTAATAATATGTTTTAATTTTATTAATTATTATAATAATTATTTTTTTTATGATGAGAAAAGAAGTGTTTCTAGTATGTATAAGAACACTTCAGAGTAACAGTCCCTGTATGCTCCGTTGTACTTGTACAACTTCTCTTCCTCTCTTTCCCGTCTCCACAATTCCTTATCGGATTCCAATCATGTCTGGGAATTACGACCAAGATGGTGGCGGATATGGGCGTCACGACGGCGGCGGTTACGGTGGTAGGGGAGGCGGAGGATTTGGCGGACGAGGTTTCGAATATTCTCTCTATTTTTTCATCCTTATCTTTTTTGAATCGTAAAATGTCTTAATTGTGTGTTAATCGCTACTGGTGGGTATCAAGGCGGGGATCGTGGTGGGAGAGGTGGTGGCCGCGGCGGCGGAAGTGGTAGAGACGGTGACTGGCGTTGCCCTAACTCAAGGTTTGAGATTTTATCCTCCGATTTGCTTTTCTTATTTTGCCCCTTTTTTTCTGGAGGATGTTTTGTGTTTTCAGTAGTTGGAACGGAACTGTGGATATGTAATACACCTAATGATTCTTACGTTTCTATATTTGATTGGAAAATTGGTATTATTATATAGTTGTGGGAATTTGAACTTTGCGAGAAGGGTTGAATGTAACAAATGTGGTGCTCCTTCTCCTGCTGGTGCTAATGATCGTGGTGGTGGTGGTGGTTATAATAGAGGGGGATATGGCAACAGTCGTGGGGGTAGATCTGGTAACTATGATGGAGGAAGAGGTAATGGCTATAATGGTAGTAGGGGGAATAATAGTGTTGGTAGAAGTGGGGGAGGCCATAGAGGTAGTCAAGGCAGAGAAGATGGTGGCTATGGTCAAGTTCCTGCACCTGCAGCCCAATCTTATGGTGGGGCTGGTGGAAACTATCCACCTGCATACAATTCTTCCGGTGGGAGTTCAAATTATGAAACTGATGCAGTTCCTCCACCTGCTAGCTATACTGGTGGACCTGCATCTTATCCTCCACCATATGGGAGTAATACTGGTGGTTATGGTGGCGGAGATGCACATAATGGTGGTAGGTCTGGGCAACCGGTTGGATATGATAGTGGCTATGGTGCCGGTAGTCAAGGTGGATTTGGTGGAGCTCCTGCTGAGCCCCCTGCTAAGGTGAAGCAATGCGATGAGAATTGTGGGGATTCCTGTGACAACTCTAGAATCTACATATCAAACTTACCTCCGGATGTGACTATTGAAGAATTGAGAGAACTTTTTGGAGGCATTGGACAAGTAATATTCTGATCTGTTGACTTTTGTGCGAGCTCTATAAAGAGAGTTATTTGTTCTATGAGCAATGGTTTGAATGAAATTGGCTTTTTCAAAGTAAATTAACATATTATCCATCTTCTTATCCAACATGCATGTGTATGTCAGTGAATTCTGCATTATTTACACTGGAAATAGTTAACCCCCTCGTTTCTCCCTGAGCACATTTGTTGATTTTTCTTGTGAACTGACAGAACATGCTATAGATTTTGTTTTCTGTATTTATTAGCATATCTCTGATTTTGCTGATGTGTTGAGCTTCACTCTCTCATGTCTTCGTAACTGTTTAGGTTGGAAGAATAAAACAAAAGAGGGGGTACAAAGATCAGTGGCCTTGGAACATAAAGCTATACACTGATGAGAAAGGAAATAACAAGGGTGATGGTTGTCTTGTGTATGAAGACCCCTCCGCAGCTCATTCTGCTGGCGGTTTTTACAACAGTATTTGATCTAACTGCTCCTACTCCTACTTTTGTGATACCACAGTTTATCTTCTATCATAAAGAGACACTTAACATTAATCTTTCATCTCAGATTATGATTTGAGGGGCTACAAAATCGCTGTTACAATGGCAGAAAAGTCTGCACCAAAAGCTCCACCTGCATATAACCATGGGTATTCCATATTTCAATTGTTTATCATTTTTCACAATGTTGCTGACCGTTTATTTTGCCATTGAAAATGACTGCTCTTGAAATGTGTGAACGAGTTACTCAGAATATAATAATTAATTGATGAAAGGCTGCTATTGATTTTTATTCTAGGGGTTTGAGTTGATTAGAGTGGGATGTATTTTGTGCTATAATAGTTTTAAATGTATTATTAACTATACAAATGACTTCCTAATTCTCGGTAATAAATGTTTGTATTTTTAAATCAATGTGGTAACTTTTGTTATATGTTTTTAAATTCCACAGGGGCAACAGGGGTGGCTATGGTGGAGATAGACGCAGAGACAATTATAGAGATGCAGGTGGTTCTGGTCCAGATAGGCGTGACAATTATGGTGGGAACCGTTCACGGCCATACTGAGGGCTTCAAGAGAGAACATTTTATGTACTGTGATGTATGGTCTGAGGGATTTGTTGTATTCTATTGGCGGGTAGCTTGAGATGATAGCAAAGAGGTAGGTTGTTCACTTACTTTTACATCACCTCTTTGCTCCTTTTTTGTTTTGTCACTTGCTGGTGGGATTTTAAATTCTAGGCAGGAATTAAGGAATTAATTTGATCATCTGAATGCCTTTAAAGGGGCAAGTGCACAATCTGCTACCAAAGTAGGTTTTATTTTTATTTCGAGTGACTACTGCTTTCATGAAAACATGTTCTAGTCTTGGTTGGAAACTGTGTTATTTTCTGGATAAATTATTGCATCTTTAGCTCATCCATGTGTTATATGTTTCAAAAACAGCCAGGTTGTATGTTTTATGTTAAGTCCTAGTTCTACGGATCAAGTAATCCCAAGTGGAGAATATTGGAATTGTAATCTAATTGCTTTTTTCCTAGGGAAAAAAAGGTTTTTCCTGACTGCATGTTGCATTTAACTTTAAAATCTATACAATAAGTTAGAGCTATATACTCGTAACCTTTATAAACTGAATGTTGAATTCATGCTTAATTTAGGTTACATGATGAGTATATTGGTTTGAACTGTTTAAACCTTAAATTAGCTACTAAAAAGTTCATCAATATTAAGTTACTTGAAGCCAATAGTGTTAATTGTACCTATAATGACCTAATAAAAGAGTGCGAGTTCTCGAACTAATGAAATTCCTTTATTTTTAAAGTTCGTAGAATTTTTTCGTGTTGTCTATTTTGTTGCACTTAGAAGATTCATGTTATTTTTTTTTTTTGTTTGCATCAAGTTTTCTTTTTGAAATAACTACTACCCATCCGAGAGGTTTTGAAGATTCCTTTTTATTGTTTTGTCAAATTGCATCTGGTTGGAACCTTTATGACTGTTGCCAGTTAGTAAATAGTTTTTTTATTATCTATTAAAATTTGTGTTGGTTATGGCTACTGCATGGTGAGCCTATAGCTATGGGTGATCATAGCAGTTGTCTGGTTGGCTGCATGATTCTTTCAATTGTTTAATTTTGACCGAGGATAGTTGTGCTGGGAAGAGTTGCTAGACTTTAGGTTCGCACATGAGCAATCCTCGGTGGTTTTTCTTATCTGTTATCATCAAGCAAATACTTTCGTTTTGCTTCTTGTCTTTGTAAGGTTTCCATAGGTTTTCACCTATTATTCTGAATGGTAAAGAATATGCCATTTCGACCCTTTGGTTCCGATTGATTTTTTGTAATAGGTGCCTGGTATATGGTTGTTTGTGCTCGAGGATTCATAGTCTTCCATCAGAGTTCTGATTGGATTAAAACTCTGCCGTGTGTTGGACTCTCTTGGCTTTGATTATCTTGCAAGTAGCTGTCTGGAATTTTGTCGTTTGGCTGTGCCAAAATATGTTATGTTTTCCTTGTGGCTGAGCTATTGCATAGATTGTTGACATAATTGTGTTTTAAGATTTGTTCTCCATCCCAGAAGTGCAGATAGATTAGATTATATTTAAGCTTTTGTCTCTCTCTTAGTCCACTAGACCGTCTTGTAGGTAGATATAAAATCTATTGATTGTTAAAAACATTTATGTAATAACGGCCGAAGATTTTTATATGCTATGGTTGGATGAGAATTTGATAGGCCACAAATACTTTTTCGTTTCGGAAAATTTGATTCGGGAATGTGTTTTTAATATTTGTAATGGCTCAATACAGGATTGATTTAGTGCATAAACACGTTTATAAAAATTGGTAATCTTTTATTCATAATTAGTAACTAGTTAATAACTACCATTTATACAATGATATTTTGAGTTGTTTTTTTGACATGATCAAACTTTAAATGAAGTTTACTGTATGAGTATTTGAAGATCATCATACATTGATTATGCGACTTGAACGGGTAATTCTATGCAGTAGACTGTTTATTTACAAATTATTCATCATATAACATTAAATTGTTTAGTCACCACCAATTATGATTTATTTGATTTGATATGATGTATATAACTATAGATTAACATGCTCTAGAACAAATGTGGTAGCTTATATACATAAGAGTCACAATTAAATGAAATCAAGTGATTGATTAAAATGAATTGATTGCAATGAAATATAAGTAACATATATGTATTTGGTGAATATGTTTGAGTTACGTTAGTATATTTTAATTATTTAGTGAAATATGTTTTTGATTTTTTTAATTTTAAGTGAAAATTATAATTAATTTTTTTTTAAAATTTTGAACTAATTTAGTTTTTTATTTTTAAATTGTGTAAATTTAATCTTTTCAATTAATTTTATTAAATTTATTTGATTTGATGTTTTAAATATATTTATATTTCTTAATTAAAATTGAAGTGAGAATGCGTTAAATGTTATAAACAATTCATAAAATATATTTGAAATGTTAAATAAATTTATATTAAGTTTAAAATTTTGTTAAAATAATTGAATTCATGCATTTTTTTAATTTGTAGATTAAATTGTGTCAAAAAGATAGTTTCGAAAAAGAATTAATTTCAATTTTTATTAAAAGTTAAAAAATTAATATCATATATTTAACCATGTTATATATTGCTAAAAATAAATAATACAATATTAAAAAATTTATATTTAAAAATATTTGAGAGATATACCAATTTTAATTTATATAATATAATAAGGTATCAAATAATTTCGGATTAATATAAATTTTACATATTTGACTATTTGATTATGTTAACATAAAAAAAGCATGAAAAAAAAATATTTATAATACCGAAATACATGAAAATATTGAAGAGAATGGAACGGAGATGGGAGGAGTTATCAATGGGAATAGTTTTGTCCTTTTGTATAATGTCCAAAAATATCTATTAATGACAAATTATCCTTTTATATATAAGACAAAATTATAAAAAAGAGTGTAGAAATTTACATGCTTTGTTTGGAATATTATATTTAAATTATTTGTAATCAAATTCTTTTCATAAATATTTTGTTTTGATAAAATAGTCAAATTTCTCTTCTAAAATAAACTTTCGTTTTAAAAGTATATATTTTGAAATTAAAATTTTAAAAAAATATTAGTTAAATTTAAATATTAAAAGAATATTTAGCAATTTAATTTTTTCAATATGTGTATACATGATGTGTCAGAGTTGTCATTTTAGCTCAATCTACAAGATTTGGCTTTATTTTCATGAATTGAGGCTAAAAAAGTCTATAAGACAAAAAAAGTAACAAAAGCCAAAATAGTCGAAGGTCAAGTTAAGTTAGTTCGAGTTGAAAATTAAGTTGGGATAACCTGAGTTGAAGGTTGAATCAAAGAATTTAATCAACTTAGACTGAGTCGAAAGTCAAGTTGAGCCGAACTAAGCCAAAGGTTGAGCCAATTTGGCCTATCTTGAAGGTCAAGCTGAGCCGATCCGGGTTGAAGGTCGAGTTGAGCTAGATTAGGCTAAAGGGATCAAGGTCGAGCAGACTCGACCTGGCCGAAGAATCAACTCAAGTCGACCCAAATTGATGGTCGAACTAGGTCGATTGAGGTCAAAGATGGAGCCGAGATGACTCGAGCCAAAGGTCGACCCAAGTCAGTTAGGTCAAAAGATCAAGCCATGTCAGATCGAGTCGAAGGTTGAGTCGAGTCAGTCAAGGGTGAAGGTCAAGTTGAGTTAGCCTAAGATAGAAGTCAAACCAAGTTAGCCAACCCAAAGAATCAAGTTGAGTCAGCTAGAGTCGAAGGTCAAGGCGAGTCAATTAAGGCCAAAATTTAAGGCAAGTTAACATGAGCTGAAGGTTGACTTGAGTTGGCTTAAACGAAGGTCAACCTAAGTCAGTTGGGGTCTAAAGGTTGACTCAAGTCGGTTGACCCGAAGAACTGAATCAAATCAGCTAGGACCTAAGGTTAAGGCAAGCTGGCTTGGACCGATTATTGACCTGAGTCAATCTAAGCCAAAGGTCGAATCAAGTTGGTTGAACTAAATAATCTAGTCGAGTCGACCTAGGCGGAAGATCAAGTCAAGTTGGATCAAACTAAGCAATCTAAGTAGAAGGATAAGCCAAGCCAGATAGGGCCAAAGGTTGAAGCGAGCTGGTTAAAGTTAAAGGTTGACCCAAATTGAATTGGTGGGCCAATAAAATGGGGACTTATTTAAGAGTTAGTTAAGAAGGCTGACTTATTGGCCATGAGTCAAATTAACACATCTAATAAAGAGAGAGGGACTAGTTATGGAATTTTAATTTCCTTATTTTTTGAGTGAATTTCAAATTTTATTGTTATAGTTATTTGAAATACTTTTTTAAAATTCTTAGATTTTAATTCCCTTCTAATTTTCTCATTCAAACATGTCATTTTGTTCTAAAGAATTTCAAATTCATCAAATAGATGACGGCTTAACTAATAATTTAGCCCTATATTTAGGCTTTTTATACATGTTATGTTAGTACATATATATATATATATATATATATTTTTTTTTTTTTTTTAATTTAGTTTTTATTTTTGTAAGAAAACTCAATGTGACCCATTTTGTTAAATTAATGGTAACACAATTTGAAAGTGGTATATGCCAAAATATAGATTTGTCACGTGTCAAAATTTGGATAATTTTTTTATTCTAGAACTCATCTAATTATGATATGTGACACTTTTAAATAGAAGATGATCTGGATTTTAACATATAACATACTCAAATTTTAACGTGTGAATTTCAATCGAGATTAACTAAGATCTAATAGAAGATGTCACGTTCATATTTTTTTTTTTAAATAGGACTCAAGCGAAAATTTTGTAAAAGTGGAAACTAAATGAATTTGAAATTCTTTACATGTTTAAATTTTGCTTATTAAAATTTGCCCACTTACTCTCTATCTAGAATTTGTTTACAGAGATTAATTAATTGAACGATTTCATCTCATGAACTTCTTTTGCATTTTTCTATTCGCTCAGCAAATTCTTCAAGTTTTAAACGTTCTTATTTATAAATAAGCTTAAGACCATATTAATTTTCTAAAGATATGTTAAGCTTTTAAATGTCCTTTTAAAAGCTTTAAAACGCTTAAGTATGATGATAGTTAAATCAAATTTGGAGCGACATTTACGTAAAATTTGAAAGTTAAGAAGGTGTAAAATAAAAACAGGGAGAGACAGAAGAAAGCAGTTGCAGAGCATCCACATCCACACTCGCTCACTCAACTGCCCGCTCAATCCTCTCTATTGTACCTCAAATTAAAACCAGACTCTCTCAAAACCGCAAAATGGCGGGGCGCAAACACGCGCCCTCCTCCTTCACGCGCCTCGACGAAACGCGCCTCGCACATTCCTCATCCGCTGCGGCGGTCCGCGCCCTCGAAGACCGCGTCGACAAGCGCCATCGCGAGATCCAGAACCTCATCGCCGACAACCAGCGCCTCGCTGGCATCCACGTGGCCCTAAAGCAGGACCTCGCCGCCACTCAGGAGGAGCTCCGTCGCCTCTCCGCCACGGCTGCCGAGGTCAAGGCCGAGCGCGACGAGGAGGTGCGCGAGATCTACGAGAAGTCGCTGAAGGTGGACGCGGAGGTACGCGCCGTTGCCGCAATGAGCGCCGAGCTAAATCGGGTGCGGGCAGACGTGCAGGAGCTCGCGGCGGCGCAGAAGGGGCTTGCGGCGCAGCTGCAGACAGTGGAGAGTGACCTCGAGAGGGCGCGCGCCGAGGGGAAGTTTGTGCCGGCGATCAAAGCCGATATAGAGGCCATGCTCCATGAGATTCAACGAGGAAGGTAAATTGTTTATTTATTTACTCATGCGAATCGTCGATTATTTGAGGCCATGAATTTTTTAGGACAGTCATTTATTTGTTTATGGCTTCCAGTGAGATGGCTTGGACTGTTTGGTTTTCATTTTGCATTTTGGTGAATGGTCTTCGTTTTTGGCTTGGGCGTGAAAAAAGTAGAGAAAGGAAGGCGCAACTTGAAAGCCTTTCAGATATCGGTTGCTGAATGTTATTGGGTGAATGCAATGGTTTAAAATAACGGTGTGCTTCTGATTAAGCACCAATATTTTTATGTGATTTTCTTGTAAGGGTAGTTTGTGCAGAATCTTTCACTAAATGGTTGTAGGTACTGTCCCAAGGACCACGTTAGTTGTTAGGTTTCCCTTCTCTGAGCATGTTGTGGAAGGCTTTCAGAACTAGAATGAACTGTAGCATAGAAACACGTGTTTCGATCATTGAATCATGGGGGTAAAGTAATTTTATTTGTTCTTCGTGTTTGTCACTCACTACTCCTTTCATTGTTGTATTTTTTAATTTTTGTTCTCCCAAATGGGTATCATGTCAATAAGGCAGCTAACACACCACGTGCCCTGGTTTTCTTTTTAGCTTTCTGCAAATGCCTGGCATCTGATTCGAGCTATTGACAATATTGATGTTATTTCCTTTATGCTCTGTTTGGTGGGGTTGAGTGGCGAAGAAGGAAATGGGGTTCTCTGGTTAGAAATGGCAAAGAAATATTTGGAAAACATGTAGGATCCACACAAATATAAGAAGAAATGCAAAGACATTTTTGGGATCCAAATATAAGTCTAAGTCTCAATATTAAGTAGAAATGTGAATGTTGAACAATATATATAGAATAATAGTCAAACTCATTATTTTAAAGTTTTTTGTTGGAACCTTATGGGTTGAACTCGTATCATTAGACATTCACATTCTTTTTATGGCTATATCCTTGTGAAACCTTATGGACAGTATTAGATAAACACGATATATAGCATAATACATTAATCAAAATCTCTAAACAGCCAATTAACAGGAACCAAAAAGGGGATTTTTTCTATTTCTTAAGCTGTCCGTGCGTGTGCATGTGAACAGTGAGAAACTTATATGATATCTGCTACAAATACACTCTTTCATCTTTCTGCCTCTGCACTGCAAGCTTGCACTCACCATAACGCAACATTGACACACAAATAGAGATAAGGATGGACAAGATCATATAATGAATTCTGTAAACTGTATTGTCAATTATATGTTGATATATGTCAACATATAATTGATTACACAGTCTTTTATAGTCGTCAATTATTCCCCCAAATGTGTAAAAATCAGAGAAGGATAACATCGTATTTTTATTAATATATTAATTTCCTTTCCTTTGAACTTTGAATAATGATGCCACCATGGAGCTCGCAAAAGAGGAAAAAACTAATATATCTCATTCCTTGTTTATTTTGATTTCAAATATTGAACCCTGTGATCAGTTCAAATACCTGTCAGCCTATATAACAAAATAGTGTTTAATCTGACAAACTAGATTTTGTTATTGTCTGTGTCTCTACTGATTCCAGGCTTCCTTATTCAACTACTCTATCTTTTCCTGTTGGAAGAGTGATATTTCCTTCATCTAATCAGCGACAAAAATTCACAAAGTCTGAAATATTGTGCAATGTGCATGCTTTACAAGTTCATTTATTGATGCTACAGAAATGCTATTGAATTTGAGAAGAAGACACATGCTAGTAACCTTGAACACAGGCGGGCAATGGACAACAATATGATTATAATGTCCAGTGAGGTTGAAAAGTTACGTGCTGAGTTGGCTAATGCAGAAAAGAGGGCAAGGGCTGCAATGGCTGCAGATGCAAAACCAAGTAATTTAACTTTCTCGGCCGTTCATCTTAAGTTCTTTATAGATACAACAGAAGTATAACTTGAAAACTTGGTCAAACTTCGTTCTTTAGGGACCTGTTTAATTTTTTTAAAAAGAAGAAAAATACTTTTAATTACAAAAGACATTCTTAAAGTTATTATAATAAATAAAACCTTAGAAAATTTGATCCATTTGTATAAAATCTTTGGAAAAGGAGATTTTATGATATAGTGCGTTTCTTAATACTTTTTCAGAGACTAAATTTTTTAGTTCTTCGTAGATGCATACTAAAAATCTATGGATTTTTTTCTATACAGGTCCTGGATATCCTCCTGATAACTATGACAATCGTGAGATGGGATATGGAGGAGTCAGATACCCTCCTGGTTCTTATAGCATGCATCAGGTATATATCTCACTCTCTCACCAGTTTGATTTGCCTTTTGCAGGCTAGTCTAGTAGTGTGCATCTGGTTCTGATTTATGAATGAACATTGTGTTTTTTCACTTCAAATCCATAAAAACTTTGCAGAAACAATTTATTTTTGTTTGGCATTTTCTTTCTACACCTAAATTTTTTTTCTTTGTGAGTCTTTTCATCAGTCAGATTCGTCAATTCAGAATCTAAAATCATATTTGAGATTGACCAATTCAGAATGTAAAATGTTTTTTGTCGGTTTTACATTTGGGATTCACCAATTCGAACTGTAAAATTGCATACTGGTTTGGTGATTTCTGGACTGGAGAAGGTAGAAAAACATTCCAGATATGTGCAAAAAGAAATTTTTGGGACGCAGAAAGTAACTGCCTATTTGTTTTGGTAATGCCTGTCAAAACTTTCCCTAAACGCCAAACCCTACATTAGATTATGTTATTGTTCTTGCTTACCTACGTTTTATTAAGCAAGAACAGTTATCAATTTATGAGCAGAACTCTGCCTTGATCAGTGGGGTGGAGGTGGAAAGATGAAGAGGGAGAGAATTAATACAGTGTGTTAGGTTGAGGGGAAAAAAGAAAGGAAACAATTTTTAAAAATCAGGAGATCCACTCTATTGTTTCTTATCCATTTTTATTCATCTCTTCCTCTCTCTTTTTATTTCTTATTAAATAGATCAATCTACACAATTTTCAAAACAATTTATTTGTATTCCTACTCTACAAAATAATTAAACATTCAATTTTATTTGTTATCTATTTATTCTCTATTTCAATTATCTGCATTTTCCCCTTCAAAACCAAGCAGGTCGTAAGAGTCCACAGTCTAATTCTGAAATATACTTAGTCACGCTTAAAAATGTCAACAATACAAATGTTTCTTGAATGCAAACATTTGTTTTTATTAATTTGAAAAACAAAAAAGAATATAATGTTTATTAACATATTTAACTTTACAATAATGAAAAAAAAAAGATCCAACTTTAAAAAATAGGAAATTGCTGCCAAATTGGTCATTTGACGCACTACCTTTGACTTACTCAACAGTTTTTTCTTGTTTTCGTTTTTGAAGTCATCTTATTTTCCGGGAACAAAAACTTGCTCCGCTAACTTACGTGAGTTCTATATTGCTGAAATTATGTATCCAAATGGATATTTTGTTTTCATATTTGACCGTGTTCCTAATACATTACATCCGCATAACCTCATATGCATATAGGAGGATAAATAATTCAAATTTGCTTAACTTTTCAGATGCAAGCTGGGGTTGACTCACATTCTCAAAATGCAGCCGGAGCACCCTTACATCATTCTTATGATCACCAACGTACGCAAGTACCTAGGTAGGCTTCTGTTGATGCTTTCATTTTTGAAGAAAAGTTGAAAAAATGTAACGTAGCAATGCAATGTCTCCTTTCCCCCAAATGAAACTCATTCAACAATAGAGCATATAATTTTACTTTACTGATATCTGAAAATGTTCATAAATTTAAAGTTTGTATATATTTATCACCGTGCTTATTCAGTTCAGGTAGGCTCAGTAGGTTCAATTTTCCTGTGTATATTCCTTTAGCAAGACCTGTTAAACTTCAGAAGGCTAATTTGTTTTTCTTATAAGCTTAAAAGTGCCGCACTGAGATTTTACTCTGCTTAAACGCAAGTTTTCGTGTTTGTTTAGATTATTGGATTATAGTTTTCGTTTTGTAAGTCTGAATGGGTTTCTACTTTTGCAAAATCAATTTTGGTTTTGTTTTTAATTGAAACTGAATTGAGTATTAAATATGATGGTCTGGATGACTTTAAAACTGAATGGAGACATTGATTCTAACGAGTATTAAATATGATTTCCAATAGGACACTTTAATCTGCTCGTGAATGAGCGAATAAAAAAAAACATGAAAACTAAGTATAGAATTGATATTGAGTTAAAGTTACTCAACCAGGAGACTTAATCAAGAGTAGGGATGATAACGAGACGGATGAGTTTTGTTATCACATATTTATTTTTATCAAAAAATCTATCCTTATTTTCATATTCATAACCAAACTTAACGAATATCAAACTTTTATTCCATCCTCATCAGATAACGGGTATAAATTCGTACCCGCTTTCTTATTGTTTTAAACAAAATAATTTTCATAAAATAATAAAAAATTACGGCAAAGAGAACATAATATTATCAAATATTCAATATTAAAAGGAAGATTATTTTTTTGATATCAAATATTTATAACAAAATTATATTATAATTGTATTCGTTTCAAATTAGAATACCAAATAAAATTTTATGAGAATCAAAACATCTATTAAATTTGCAAACATTAATGAATTCTAGTTGATAAAATTTTATTTTTAAATATATATATATATATATATATAAGGAAAATAAATATTCAAATTAAAATATATGTTAAATTTTTGTTTACTTCAATTTTTAAAATTTTAATGAATATCTTTTTTATACATTAATGAAAATTATAATACATCACTTAATAAAAAGCGTAAAGAACAAATATTAAACTAATAATAATAAAATTGTAACATATATATTGTATCTTTTGAACTTCAATATATGTTAGATGTGGATAAAAAGAAATTCATGACAATTACATTAAAATTTTATATTGTAATAAATAAAATTTATTTATATAATTATAGTGACAAAATTACAGTATGATAATGAGTTAAAAAAAAATATATCAAAAAAATATTTTACATTATAAAAATAAAAACCAAATAGAAATATTAAAAATTTATCTAATGTGTGTCTTAGAAACAATTTGAGAGACCATTGAATGAAATCGCACAAAAATAAACAAATATATAATGAAGGATATGATAAAATAAAAAATACTTTAGAGATCTAAGAAAACTTTCAAATATCAATATAGTCAATGATTGAGAAATAATGAAAATTGTTTTAGCGAACCAAATTAGTTCTTCAAATGAAACAAAAATAAATAATACTAAAGCAAAAAAGATAAATTTTTTATATTACCTAATAAATTGAAGGTTTATGCTATTGAACACTTGATAGTGTTAAATATTCTCTTGTGAAAGAAAAATATACAATAAGTAAAAATATTTTAAAAAAAATTCAAATGTGAGACATAAAAAATATTTAATTGACATGCATTATTTGAACATAATTGCATAAATGTTATGATAAGATGAAAAATATATTGGAGATGCAAATGAATTTTATGACAAACCAAACCATTAAAAAAAATAAAAAATAGAAATTGTGTGTGTGTGTGTGTGTATATATATATATATATATATATATATATATATATATATATATATATAAAAGTAATTTTATTGTAGTGTACTACTACTTTATAAATTAGATATTTCATTGATAAGTATTGTTAAAGTATCCTAAAATATCGGACACAATACGTGTCAGATACAGATAAGTGACTCAAGTTGAAGTATCGGTACATCATAGACCCAATGCTAATTAGGTTAGTAGATTTAAAATCGACTAGATCTTTAAGATCGATGCTAATAAATGTGGTAGTAAAAGATTGATAATCATTAATGTGATTATACTTAGATGATAAAAGGTTGAATAATAAATAGAGAGACATTAAAAAATATTTTATTGTAATAAATGGAGAGATTTTGGAATACTAACTACTATGTCAAAGATATAAAAAATTCAAATGTTAATAGGAAATTCCGTTAAACATCTCAATAAAATATAAGTTAAGAGGACAACAAATTGCAAATATTGACCATCTAATTACATTTCATACACATAGAATACTAGACACTAAAGTTGTATTTGGATTGAATAGTAGATTTAAGAGAGTGGGAATGAATGGATTTGAGAGGTAAGGGAGGTGGAGATGAAGTTGTTTGGATTAAAGGATTTGAGAAGAAAATATGTTAGTAAATGATGTGATATATTTAATAGATTAAAAAATGTTTTAATTGAAAGATTATTATTATTATTATTTATATTTATTATAATTACAATTATTTATATTTATTATAAATATTTGTTGTATTATAAATGTTTACTATATTAGAATAAAAAATATTTTATTAAGTTCAAATTAATTATTTTCATTAGAATAAAAGATAAATATTTTATTATATTTTATCTTTTTTACTATATATATATATATATATATATATATATATATATATATTTCTTCGCTAATCTTATCATTGTGAAGAAAGTTTTCAAAAAAATAGTTATGTCGTTTTTCGTGCATAAACGCATTGATATTTGAATTTTCTTAACAAATTCACGTTCGATGTAAATCCGTGGTTGGATCCAAACACGACATAATATTTCAATATTATATAAATATTTCAGTTAAAACATAAATGTAGAGTATTTGTGGACATAAGTAGAGGACCATAAAATTAATTAAAGAAAAGAAAAAATACAAAAGTAAAAATTATATATATATATATATATATATATATATATATATATATATTTATATATATATATATATAT
>Ga0214545_1003295_pt1 | contig 30877 bp, 9 predicted proteins | sample CNSS4metaG_FD_160064 | JGI IMG/M metagenome (GOLD analysis project Ga0214545, IMG submission 160064) | Root nodule microbial communities from cowpea collected in UCLA plant growth center, Los Angeles, California, USA - CNSS4 | ecosystem: Host-associated > Plants > Roots > Nodule | place: USA...
CTAACTGACTCCTTAGAGTGTCAGGATGCGATCCTTACCTTGAATCCTTACCAAGTTATATAAATGGGGCACCACCATGGACACCCACTATCAGGGGCCATGGAATTACGTCCCGACCACTGAAGCAAGACCCTGAAGTCCCACCTTGAGACTTCAAGGAATTATGTACTGACCACATGACAAACACACACCAACAACCAAGTAATAAATACATATATCATACATAGGAACCTCATCCCCTCATTCGTAACCAATCCTTATTTCTCATACTTTGAATCAATACCAATTTGTCATTCCCAACCATGAGTAAAGTGTTCCTCCACATACCAAAGCCATGCCACTGGATTACCAACCATCATGTCCATTGTTGCTTGTCAAACTCGTGACCACATATATACATATATTCAACCTCTCGAGTATAATTCATATAAAGATTTTGTTAAACTCATGATTCACACATAAGACCCTCTCCCAATCATGCATAATCATTCCCATTAAGCCATCATACAATAACTCATACAAGTACCAGTTAAATATCCAAGCACAGAGGGAACCCAAATCAGAACGCATTCTCGCCTAGCTCGTCGCTCAGGCTAGAGGGTCTCGCTCAAGCGAGAAGGACTCTCGCTCAGGCGAGCTCCCTCCGTCTAGGCGAGAGCTCGACACATACACCACAACGGCCTCTGCGCATTCTCGCTTAGGCGAGACTCCCCTCGCCTGAGCGAGACACTCGCTCGCTCAAAACTGAGTTGGTCGCCTAAGCGACCCCTCGCATAAAAAGTCTGGGCGAGCCTCTGCTCATCTCGCCTGGGCGAGACAGGCTCGCTTGGGCGAGATTATCAGTGCTCGCCACTGTTCACGCCTGCATCACACATAAACATACACCAAATAGGAAAACCAGCCAGTCCAAGCATCCAAGACAATTATCAAACTCGAAAATCATGAAACTAAAATGGTACAAATCACAATCACACCAGACAAGGGGGTTCTCGCTTCCCTTACCTGGAATATGCTAGTACAGGAATTCAACCGCAAACACGGACACCACGACTCTAGGGGTATGCTTATGAAGAGAAGCGGAAAAACTGGTTCGAACAAGTGCGAGGGAGCTCCAAGGCTGAACCCTATCGGAGAAGGTGACGGCTACTCAAAGGGAGTTAGAAAATCTGTTTCAACAAAGTGAGAGGAATGAGGTTTAAGGCAAACTTAGGGTTTATTCCCCTTTTGGGCCAACCCTTAGACCCAACTCACATGGGGCAGCCCCTTTTAATTTAGGGCAGAAAATATTGAGTCTTACAAATATTATCATAAGAAGTATTTTTATCTTATAATTATTTTTGCTCGTAGACTTACTAAAAATTCGTAATTAATTTGTTTTTTAGAATTTTTGCAGAAAATTTTCTTTTTTTCGTGACGATTCAAAATTCTATTACACATCAATAATTATGTCCGTTCACTTTTAATTTTGGTAGGATGAGTTTAAATTCATTTATTCTATTTTCCAATATTTAAAAATAATTATAAGACGTACTCAAATTTTAAAAACACCACAAAAATTTTAGTTTTATCCTCCATAATCATTTTTTTTACTCATGTTTAAAAAAAATGCTATTTGAGTTTATCCAAAACAACAACTATCTCTCACTAAGATATTAAAAAAAAGTGTTTCAAATCCTTATACATTTTTTTAATAATTTTGTCTTAGTTGTTTTATTTTAAACAATAATATATTATGTGACCGTTATATTTAAAGCATTGAAAGGAACCGACCATTTTCAAAAATTTTACCTAATAGTTTTTCTTTTTTTTAAATTTGATTTTCATAACTTATTTGGATTTTACAAAAAACTGCGCTTTTTTTAGCTAACAGTAGTTTTTTTATTAGAATAACTAATTACGTAGATGATGATGGTTTGTGTCTTATTAAAAGAGACTTAAAGATTAAAAAAAGTTGTATTTTGAATAAAATCAACGTGAAAAATAATTTATTAATTTAAAAAATTCATTTATTTATAAAAATATAAATAATATGTTTTGATAAAATATAAAGAATAAATTATATACAAAACTATAGGATATATTCTTTAAAAATATAAATGGTATACAAAAAAATATAAAATAGATCCGTTAAAAATATAAATCAATATATAAACGAAATGATATAATTGTTTAAACTTACGTAAAGTATAAATTGTGAAAATAATAATATTATATTAATATCGTTCTTGTTCTAATGAATAAAGTTGGTGATGATATTATAGCACATGGTACTCGTTATCAGTGTTACCCGTGAGGTTGGTGCTTTGCAGTGATTTTTTTTTTAAATAATTCACTTACGAGTTTTTCACAAGCATTATTTATCTTTTTAATATTATATTTATTTTGAACACTTCCTTAGAGTATCACACTTTACTAAATTAAATTATCAAACTTTAGTATAACTTGAACATTTAACTGTATTAAAAGGAAAAGAAATTAGTTGTCTTGTTTATCGCGTAATAGCCATAAACTATATTTAAAAAAATATAAGCGGATATTTTATGCTAGTTTATGCAATAATATTAAACTTATATTACAAAAACATAAATAATCACCCATGTTATGTTATGATTTGGTATAAAGTGCTCATCCATTAATAATAAAATTTTTACCTCTGTATATGATTTTTTTAATACTTTAATATTTATTTTTCTTTTACTCTATTCATATGTGAAACATTTTGAATATTGTTTGAAGTAAACTCTATTTGATAAAGCAAGAAATATAAGTGTAATTTTAAAAGTGTTATAATTTACTCGATAAACCAATAAAAGAGAATAGTTCAGAAAGAGTGTGTACTATAAGTTGGATAGGTTTCCAAAATTATGAAGAGGTGGGATGCAGAAGCTTTTCAAGCAAGAATTATTTAACTTTTTATAAAAATAATATTTAATTACAAAAATTAAAGTGGATATATCAATTTTAGTTCAAAAGAGAAATTCAATTTATTTTACCTTCATACTCCCTTGTTTCAAAAACTTACGCGGGAAAGTTTAAATCAAATTTGTTTGGGATCTGTTCTAAGTAAGGAACATGGAAATGCAAATTTGAAATAATAAATATTGCATTAATTATAAAATAGTGGGATAATTAATTATAATAAAACTTTGAAGTATGCAAATATGAAGAATGGGAAAGTAAGTATACATTTACTATTGATACAATCTTAAGTAATTTTAAACGAATAACATTTAGTGTACTTTATTATTTTATTACATACATTATAGTTTAGTTTTCAACCTCGAACACGTTACTTAAAAAAAAGAAAAAAAAATTTTAAAAAAAAAAAAAAAACACGCATAGACATTATGCGAAAATATACACGTTAACGTGAACGTGTGTCTCTTTAGTTTTATCCTACTATTTCTTTCTATTAAATTAAAATTTAATATGTTAAACGAAATTTGATTATTTAACACCTATACTGATCTAGTATACTAAAAACACATCGTTGATACAAAATCAACGATCTAACAAGTATTATATTTCAATAAATCTTGACCGTTTAAGAAGAACACACACATGAATTTTAAATTTAACATATATTACTTATTATGTTTATATTATTTTTAAAATTTTAAAATATTATTTAAAAGATATAAATTTTAAGATTATAAGAACTCAAAGTGATAAGTTGGAGAGATAATAAATCACATGTAAAAAAATATAAGTGGCAAGAGAGAAGAATTAGTTAATGATTATTTTAAAAATATATAAATAAATTTTTACGTAAAATAAAAATATGTTAAAAGTAATATATATATATATATATATATATATACATTAAAGAAAATAATATAATTATACAGTTATAAATACTCTAAGAGTTATTCCGTACTCTTCGGTCTTCATTGTCACGTGTGGGTAACCTATAAAAGAGTTGACCATATCTATAGTAATCCTGAAAGTTTAATTACACAAAAAAGTTACAAGATCAATTACTTAATTGCAAAAGTTTAATTTGGGGTTATAATCTTCTGTACTATTGCAATTTTTCAACCAAATAATTTCTTATTTTTGAAAAATAAAATAATTAAAATTACGTTGTGAAAAATGAAATCTAGAAGGGCCGAAAACCCCTTTCCCAGGTAGGGTGTCACCGGTTACTACTGTGAATTGAATTTTGACTTTTTCAACAGACATCAGTTATGCGTCACTCGTGAATAAATTTTCATTTTAAGGATGTGAATTAAATTTTGTCTAGTTTATAACTCAAGGTATTTTCATAAAAAAAAAAGTTATTCCGTTAAATACTTTAAATATATTTTTTTGTTTAAATAATCTCTTATTTGATTTTGTTATTAATGCAATGATATGAATTGATTAATTTGTGGTTGTTCTTGTAAATTTTATCTAACCCGGTTAATTATTCTTATTCTTAAAAGAAAATAAAAACCATAATGACGAACACAACAAAATCACAAGTCAAAACATGATCAGCAACATGTTTGGTAAAACTTCATGGACAAATTATGAAAACGAGTTGGATTAAATTTTCCTTTTTCTCTTCTAAACTTTACCAAATGATTTGACGAGTAGTTGGGAAAACAAAGTTAAACTTGATAACTTATGAGGTATCCCCACTCTCGTTGGATTTTTAACCGAAAGTGCTTATTCGATAATAAAAAAAATATTAAACGTTTAACATCTGGTGACCCTCAATGATTTCAAAGACATCTTGCATGTTTAAAATAATAGCTTTTTTACATCGTTTTTTGAGAAAACTAACATAGTATTTAGTTGTAATATGTTAGTTTTGCACTAGCATAAGTTCCATAGACTGTGTTTCTTGTTTTCATAGAAGACCCTTTTTGTGTTGTGCACACCCTCTTTGCAGGTTCAACATCCTACAATATTTTCATTAATTATTTTTTTTTTCACCATTCTCTCTTACATAGTATCATAAAGTGAATTTTACTTACGCATTATAAAAAGATGTCACGTAAATATTCTTTCGGGATTGTTTAAACCAACGTTGAATGTAAGTCTGGCATTCCATGTTTCTATTCCCAAATTTTTGTACTGGTTAAGAAAACCATTGATTTCAACATTCCCCATGTTCATAATCACTTCATTTACATACCTTCATTGTCATATAGATATTAGTTACAACAATGGTTGTTGTCATCAAACTTAAGCTGCATAAATAATATGAAATAATTTAAAATATACTCACATCATCCATAAGTGAATGTTAGGAGATATCTCTTATATATATATATATATATATATATATATATATATTTGTTATTTTTGTTATGTTAGTTTCACTTATGTACGTATGCATGTATCATGCAGTAGCGAACCTACATGTACACGAGGGTGGTAAGCACACCTTCTGGTTTTATTGAAATTATTTCTAAGTATATGAAAAAACATATTTTGCTCTCCTTAATCTTATATATTTGTCTCCCCTTATTGTTTGCGGTGACTTTAGGATCTTAAATCCCTTACTAGTGTCATGCATATTTTATATAAATGTATTCACCCTTTGCTTTGTAACATATTTTTCATAACAATAATATCCATTTCTTTCATTACTTCATTTTATCTTTCTCTTTTACACACATAATCCTAATGTGATCAATACCTCCATTTATTATAATCATCCCCAAATTTTTAAATTCAATTTGTTAATGAATTTTATGCATACACACGCATAGCACCTCTCTCTCCATATATATAAATATTTAAGAAAAGTACACATATGAGATGAAATTGCACTAGGAAAATTGCAGCTTGTACATACTTCTTATCCAAGCTAGATTAATTAAGAATTAAGTGACGACATGAGTTTGTTTAACTATCCGTATCAAATATTTGTTAGAATAATGGAATGAAGAAAGCATCTTAGAATAATCATGCACAAGTGAGATTACCATGGTTATCCATTTTTCAGATTTCTATAATATTGGGTTTTGTTTCCACTGCATGGGAAGTGACATTCTGAATTTTGAGGTTTTGCGGTGTTGACAAAGTCCTTAATTTAAATTTCTATGTAAAGGACACGTGGCGTGGCCCCACGTAACCTACTCCCGTACGTGTTGACGGGAGTGTCCTCCTTGGGCACATCCTTTGTCGTTATTGAGTAACGAGCGCGGTTTTGTGTTGAGCGCACACAAAGTTTGAGTCCAAGGTGTTTGGAGTAATGCTCCAACCAATAAGTTTGGAAATTAAGGGATATGGTGTATAGATTGGTCCATACGGGTGATTATTATATCACTAAAACCCTACGCTCTATCTCCAAACACATTTTCCCCACGCTAATCTTACCTCATTCTCAACCACCACCTTCTCTCCACTTATTTCCCCTTCATGCAATTGTAAATAATTTACCTACTAACTTTACATAACTAGTTTAAGATCAGGATCAGTGATGTTACTTCAGATCAAGTATAAATTAAAGAATGATAAATGTTTATTCTTTAATACGTGTTTTAGGTGAAAAATAATCCTAGTGTAATCGTTAGAAATTCAAACGTGAATTTAAGTCATATATTGGATAGAAATGAGAAAGTGGAGCACCATATAATGATAAAGATCCATATATTCATTGCTTTAAGATTTTGGGTTGAGAGTTAAGTTAATATCTTATATGGTTGAGCCCAAATCTTATTAGTGTTTTATTTACCGATAAAACCCTTTCTATAAATCTAACGGTAAATGTGTTAGTAGATGATAAAATAACTCTCTTTAAAAAAAATTATAATGTAAAGTTTATCATATTTAGTCTTTATTATGTCTTCGAGAGTATAATTTTACTTTTCATTCCCTAATCTTATATACGTGGCAGAAAACAAGTGTCCCATCTTTTATTTGAAGATAGATATTTTGAATTTATTATATTATAAAACAAATACCGCTTGTGAATTTTTTTGACTAGAAATCTATCATTTTCAATTTGAATGGGCACAGAAATGTTACTAATATAAAATAATTTATGCAAAAATAATATAATATAATTCGGTATTTGATATAACACAATTTTAATTTAACAAGAATCTGGCGTCAATAAATAACACATAAAAATAAATCTTACACATTTTTTAAGGGTCTTTTCATAAAGTTTAGAACCTTGACTAAATTAATACAATGCATGAATTACTTACGAAAAAGCCTTCTAGAAACAAAATTTTAAACGTGAAAAACATCTTAACTAGTTCAAAATACAATGTCTTGAATGTGAATGAAAAAAACTAAGGTAAGTGCAACAATATCAACCTTCCTCTCTCCCTTCTTTTCTACAATAAAGTCAACATTATATCTTCATTGTAATTAGTGATGGATCTTACTCAATATTTGTGGAGATGCCAAAATATACTTAAAATTTATATATTTAATTATGGATTCGTAAGATTATTGAACTCAGTAATAATTTAATCAATACTAAAATTTTTAGTTATATTTTGTTTTTAATGTAAATAATCATATCATCAGCAAAAAAATTCATCTTCTGATTTATTTTGCAATTTTATTTTGAGAATTTTCATTGTAGAAAATTATTTTTTTGATATAGTTGTAGAAACAAGAAGAGTTAAAATAAGACGAGATGAATTAAAAAATCAATCAAGTAGATGTAATTGACTTCCTATTTTTGTCAAAGATTGATTTTGTCTATTTTCTTCGTCACGGTAGCTTCCATTTTATCATTTTTAAATAATTAATTTATTCTTTTATTTCTTCATCAATATACTTATGTTTTAAAAAAATACTAAAAGATAATTTATCATAATCTAAATAAAAATTGCGATACGTAATTAATAAAAGAAAAATATATGATAATCAAGTCACGATTAAAAACCAGTTATTAAAAAACACTTAGTGCATTGTTTTTTCATATATATTTATAAAAATGAATATACCAAATGCTCGTAAGATAAAAAATAATATTATATATTAAACTAATATTTCATTATCAATTGAGAAAAAAAGAATTATTTTTTTCTTCAATAATAGAAGAAAGCATACAAAAATGAGAGCACAAAATAATGAATTTGTGTGCAACTTTCTTTTTTTCTTCATAAATAAAAGAAAACAAAACAAGTAAAAGTCTAAAGTGGGTACAATACGTTAACTCGAAAAATAGTGAAAGAAAAAATAAAAAATATCTTAATAAATTTGTTTATTTTTTATTAAATTTAATTTTATGCTTTATTATTTATTAGCATTAAATGTTATATTTTATAAAATAAATAAAAAGATACATATTTTAATTCTTATCAATTCCCAGTATATATTTTTATTATTTAAAAAATTCCAAAAAATCAAATTTCTTATACATAATTTAAAAAATAAAAAATAAAACAATTTTCATATAACATAAATAAAAAAATTTCAAAAAAGTTGGAGGAGCCACAGCTTCCCCCTGTCCCTTCATTGCTCCCCCAATGATTGTAATATATTCTCATTGAGTAGATACTGATTCCTTATTACATAACTCAAAGCATTCATGTTAAATACACTAACAAGATTATGGTTTTTATAGAATTAACGGTGAGTTCATATTAGGATGGTAAAATAAGTCAAATTAACTTATAAGGGTTCACTCATCATCAATTAAATTAAAAATACTTGATTCGATTCATTTTATTTTTTTATAGTAAAAAATTTTATAATCTGACTTGACTCACCATAAATTGATGAGTTGACTCACTTATACATATTTTATTTTGTAATATTTTATATATTTATTGAAATACAATGAACGTCTTGACTTGATTTACTTTTTTATAGTGTTGATCAAAGTGTACATCTAATTCTTCAAGAATTATTATAAAAATGGTAGTTCAAAATTAAAATACAAACGTATATAATTTGGCAAAACAAATAATTTTAACATCTAAACTATTTAAACATATTATTGAACAACATTTTAAAATTTAAAAAGATCAAACTTTGAAAATATTCAATCAAATGTAGTAAATAATTATAATAAAAAGCTTTAAAAAATTGTAAAAAAACTAATAAAATATTATTGTTGGTAAATTACGAATCAACTTACCTTCGATCCGACTCAAACTCTTTTAATATATTGATAAAGTGAAGCAAGTTTAATTCAACTTATATTTAAAAAATTATTTTTTTTCAATTCAACCTATTCGAACCAATGTTGTTAAATTTGACTCATGAATTATAAATATTTTGACATTTGTAACTAAGATGTTTTACTAAATTTTTTGTGTTGGATTTTAAAATAGAGATTTTAATGTATTACAAAAATTTAATATATTTTAAAATATTAAAACTAATATAGTTTGAAAATAAAACAGATATATAGAATCCAAAAAGCTAAAAATTATCGAAATTTCAAATTGCACAATAATTCATCTTCTTTCTATTTTTAAAAAATGACTTCCTATTTAAATAGTGAAGGAAAAATCATAAAAATACCTGCAAGAAGTTTCAAGAACGGTTAAATCAAGAGCAGATACCTGATTATTTTAATCTATCACAATCCTCAGTAATCAAACATGCCGTACATTGCAGGACTTTTCATGGATTATTCCACTTTTTATAAACTACTGAATTTATTAGCTTTGTCCACCTAAAGATAGTAAAGAATACAATATAAATATTAAAATCCAAATTAATTTATTTTCAATTCACCTCGTAACAAGATGATATTTTTCTGTTTGATTCACCTATTATTGAGAACAACAAATTTATGTTCTTATACATAGAGTTAGTTCTATTAGTAATATTTATTTCAAAATGTAAAAATATCACATATATAGTTAAATAATTAGAAAAACATAAAGAAATTGTTTTATTATACCAACTGCTCTACGCGCTAGGTGATATTAGCCTCATAGGTTTTATTTTTAATTGTTTATATTATTTGATTTATCTGTGTAGTTGCTACTCTGAGAACAATAATGTAAAAGGGAGAAAAACTAAAACCTATAGAAGTTTCTTTTGGAAGTGATAGAATCCCCTCTTGTTCCACTACAAACCAAAAAGTCAAAAACTTTGGAACGAGGCTTGTCCCAGAAGTTTTGAAATTTCTTTAACCTCAATTCTGAATCATATAATATTAATTAAGTCTATGACTACTATCTCTCTCTTTCTTATATTATATACAATAATATTGTAACATCTTTCACATTAAAAAAAAAAATCTATTTTAGCATTTTTATTTAACATTTTCATTTCCATTGCCCTCCACTAGAATTAATTCTCAGATGTGTATTTTTCAGACCTATATATTATAATACAAGTCCCTGTGTTTGTGGTTGATGATATGCATATCCTTCCAATTCATTTATTTAAATGCTGCTTTGTCATTGTATAAACAACATGTTGAATTATTTTATGTTCTATCTACATCTTCTAGAAACCTATCCAATTCAGGTTGAAACCATACCAACCGAGTACAATTTTCAATATCTGAAGAACAAACACGCACCAAAAAATAAATAGTAAAATCGTCTGACATAATACCCATTTTCTTCTATCTGCATAGAAACTGCTTTGTGTTTACACTATTGTTGAAGTTTACTGTTACCATTACATAAAATACATAATTAATCGAAATTTTATAACTTTAAAATTTATTTACATAGTTAAATATGTTTTTAGTGGTGATGAATAGAGGAGTAGATATAGATACGTATTGAAGCATTAGTATGAGTTACGGAATTTAAGGTCAACGAAAACCCAACAAAAGCAGAGAAGAAAAATAGGGTTGTACTGAATGGAGCGGTATGAAATCACGAGCAGCAGTTTGTGGAAGTCTTTACCAAATGGAAACTAGAAAGTGAAAGGAAAATGTGGAAGGTGCTGCTTTCGCAATTGAAAATATTCGAAACACGATGACAAGTCAAAGCCAATAATTTCCAAATTTGTGACCGTGAGTGCATGAAAGTCAAGTGGGGGTAGCTACGTCATTTGCCTTCAACCAACATCTTAGACTTGGAATACTCGGTTCCTCATTATCAAATCCTATTAAACAAATACATATTTATTCACATAATATTTCGCAATTTCTTGCTTGCCAAACAACCCTCTCTTTCTCTCTGTGTATATATATATTATGAACAAAAAGAAGAAATCCATGGCATATAGGACCTAGACAACTAATCAAAAGTAACCTTTATAGGAAAAAATCAACATTGTGTTCGTATAAAAGGGTGCTCAAAACCTCTTTTCTCTCTCAGCAGTTGAAGATTTTGGAATAACCTTTCACTTCCCTTTCCATTTCCACCACCGTCTATCTCTAAATTTTCATACCTAATACATTCAAATATCTCAACAAGTTGAACCTTCTTCGAGTATATATCTCTATACAAACATCTTTCTTTCATCAGCTATGAGATTGTAGATTCATTTATCATCACCACAAAGAGTTAAAGTTTCGAGCTTTAGTTTTTTCTGTCTTGATCAAGAATGACCCTGATGAAAAGCATATGGAAATCCATCTTCCCGGGTTGTTACAAGGGTGAGTATCCCTCTCCGAAGCCAAAGAAGGTGGTGGCTACAAAGCCAAATTCTTCTCACAGGATTTCTGTCACGGATTTGAGTTATCCAAGCACGACTCTTTCAGAGGATCTCTCCATTTCCCTAGCGGGGACCAACCTCCATGTTTTCTCACTTGCTGAGCTCAAGATCATCACGCAGTCTTTCTCTTCCAGCAACTTTCTAGGAGAAGGTGGGTTCGGACCCGTGCATAAAGGGTTCATTGATGACAAGCTCAGGCATGGCCTCAAGGCTCAACCCGTGGCTGTTAAGCTCTTGGACTTGGATGGCTCGCAGGGCCACAAAGAGTGGTTGGTAAGTACTTTGTTTTCTTCCTCGTAAATTTGTGACAAAATGAGTGTTTTTTCAGATCTGTTTACGAGGTTTTTCTGACTTGTGTGTGGTGATGACAGACTGAAGTTGTTTTTCTGGGGCAACTGAGGCATCCTCATCTGGTGAAGCTGATAGGATACTGTTGTGAAGAAGAACACAGACTTTTGGTATATGAATATTTACCAAGAGGAAGCTTGGAGAATCAACTATTTAGAAGTACGGTTTTTATTCATTATTAACTATCTTTAACTCTTGCCATAATAAGCCTTATTAAGAACTAATTAACCTTGATGATTAATTAACTAATCCAGGATTCACAGCATCACTACCATGGTCAACGAGAATGAAAATTGCTGTTGGGGCTGCCAAGGGTCTAGCCTTTCTTCATGAAGCCGAGAAGCCAGTCATCTACAGAGATTTCAAAGCTTCCAACATCTTGTTAGATTCTGTAAGTGTCCCTAGTTTATATCTCCTTTTTCAATCATATAAACAAGTTCATAACTTGTGTTTATTTGATATAGTTAACATGAAATATTAAATTATTGTTGCTAATTAAGGAATTTTGGTATACTTTATGTTCTATTACTGTGATTCTTACTCTTGTAATTTAATATTGTTGTAGGATTACAATGCAAAGCTATCAGATTTTGGGTTGGCAAAAGACGGTCCCGAAGGAGATGACACCCACGTTTCAACCCGAGTAATGGGCACACATGGATACGCAGCCCCAGAATATGTGATGACAGGTAACTTAACTTGATTAGTTTTCAATGCCAACTAATCCACTTTTGTAGTACCAATTAAGTACATTAATTACTGGTTTTGTACCTTAAAAAGTGGAAGTATTAGCTGTTTATGTGAATGTGTTTGTTTGGTTTTTTCAGGTCACTTGACAGCAATGAGTGATGTGTATAGTTTTGGGGTAGTGCTGTTGGAGTTGCTGACAGGGAGAAGGTCAGTGGACAAGAACCGTCCTCCAAGGGAACAGAACCTAGTGGAGTGGGCAAGGCCAATGCTGAATGATTCAAGAAAACTGGGTAGGATAATGGACCCTAGACTTGAAGGGCAGTATTCTGAAATGGGGACCAAAAAAGCAGCTGCATTGGCCTACCAGTGTCTCAGCCACAGACCTAGGAGCAGACCCTCCATGAGCACAGTGGTTAAGACCCTTGAGCCACTTCAGGATTTTGATGACATCCCAATAGGAACATTTGTTTACACTGCTCCACAAGATCATAACAACAACGAAGTGCAGAACAATGCAAAGGATCAGCTTGAAACACCTAGAAGGAGGGAACACAACAGCAACAACGGCCAACACCATCGTAGGAACCACAACCTTAACAGACATCATCCTCTGAAGTCCCCGAAGAGCCCTAAGCCACAATCACACACACATTTACGTTCAGTGAATAACGATCACAACAACAACAACAACAGACACAGAAATGGTAGAGGAAGTGGATCAAACTCTCCTCCATCACATGTGAAAAGGCCTGGAATTGTTACCTGATATATAGATACATAAAAATCATCATATATACTGTATATACATAGATATTTTCACTTGATTTTCTCCACAGAATTGTTCAGTTTTATGTAGTGGGCCCTAGCAAAAAAGAACACAGAGTGAGCGTGCAAGAATTGATTAATACATGGTCCAAACATGGAAAGCATGCATGAGTTATTATAGTAATTTAATTTGTTAAACTAAGGGAGGATTAGAGAGTTAATTGTTTTAAATTGCATGTGCTTATATAAATATTGTGATGAAGTTTTCTTGTGGATGGATGAAGAGACTTGTTCAATAAAAATGGAGAATTACCAACTACTTATTAGTTGTTGAACAAACATATAAAGATCTTTCAACAACAATGGTTACAGCTAAGAGGTTTGACCAAACATGAAGTAATATATTATATTGAATAACATTCCAGTGTGTAATTAAGCTCATTTTAGATGCTAATTATAATAGTTTTTATCATAGATAGTGGAGACAGCAAGGAACCCTTATATAAATGTATGTGTACTTGATGGATAAATAACAAACGTGTAGTTATCTATTTGACGAAAGATAATCATTAGGGTGGGGTGAACGATTAGAGAAACAAAAAGTATTAATTGGTGGCTCCACTAGTCTATATTTCACACAATATTTTTAAATTGAATTGTTAATTGCACAACTCAAATTACTGATTTCAAGTTCCATAAATATAATAACTATAATCCAAAACACTTAATAATACAAATAAATATATATATATATATATATTGAATAATTAAAAATATCGTAATTTTATAACAATAAAAAATAAAATTAAAGCGTAATTTGTAATTTTAAATTAAGTAAATCATAATACTTATACTAAATGTCAGTAATATATATATATATAGAGAGAGAATAACGTCTGTTAAAAATTACCGGGTTGCAGGTAAAATAAAGAAATAATAAACATTTGAAGTTGACTTTTAATTTTCTAAGAAAAAATTAAAATAATATTTTTATTATCATGGTGTGACTCTTTCAATGGGATGATTTTGACTGTTTTTGTTGATTTTTCAGTTCTTCTACAGTTTTTTCTACTAGCCAAATTTGTGAATTTTTTTAATTACATACTTAATTGGTGTACTAGATTTTTTTTGCTCTATGTAACCTATTGATCCAGTTTGACATGTAGTACTGATAGAAATAAAAAAGAAAATAAATTATTAATATAATAAGTAATATGAATAGAGAGTTATTCATATATATATATATATATATATATATATATATATATATATATATATATATATATTATAATTCTAAATTAGTATACGTGTACTGTGTTGTAATAAACTTTGTACTACACTCATTTTAAGATCACAATTTGAGTAAAAGGTTCTAACTTAATCAGTGTGACTTGGCTTATGAATAAAACAATTTCAATTTATAGTTTTAATATTATTGTAACTTTTATTATATAGTATTAATTTTACAAAAATATTTGTTAGTAGGTGTATCAGTATTTATAAAAATAATTATGGGTATTATAATATGTTTATAAATAATTTTTACTGACACATATCTCAAATTATTGAAATTTATAAAAATATTGTCACTGTAAATTGTTTCCCTATTAATTGGACATTGACAGAATCTTAATAATACAAAATAATAGATATTCCGTCACTTTCAATGTAAGAGTTCTTCAATACTGAATCTACTTGATATCAGTTGTTTAATTAAAATATCATTATAGAGGAATATATATTTGTTAATTTGCTATTTTTTCTATATCAAAACTATTCTTTTAAATGAAAAATATGAAAGAAATATTTAATGAATTGTTTATAGCATGATGAAATCATGTGATATAATATTTATATTGATTTTGACAACAGACTCCTTCTAGATTGAGCATCATGTTCAGCCACGAGTCCCTGTCAATATTTATTTATAAAATGATAAGAGTTCAGAAAGGAATTATTTAATATTTTTTTTTGTTAGTTTTAGCTTTAAAAAGTTTTTCTCGTTTTTTAACAGTTGTTGACGACAATAATAAATTTTTAAAACAAATCAATTTCATAAATATTCGAATTCTTTTTAGTCATATTGAATAATAATACTATTATTAAAATAGATATGAAAAATGTTGTTGGTGACAACAATTGTTCCATGATCGCTTGTTACATATATTATTGTTGAAAAAATAGAGAAATAAAATTTTAGGTAGTGTCAACATCAAATTTTTTCAAGACAATAATAATAATAAATGATAAAGTAAAACTAACTTGAAAAATAAAAAGAAAAAAACATATGTATTAATTTGAAAAAAAAAATCTTTTGGAAAAAAAAAAACGCTGGCTACTAAATACAATTTAAGATTATCCTTTGTGTTGAATAGTCTTAAAAAAACAGTAAAAAGATTATGAAAAGGACAAGAGGTCAAAATAGGTTAATAGAGATTTAATTTTTATTTTACATGATTTAACTAGGTCAAAATAAGATAATTTAAAAAATATAAATTAGAATCGTTATCATAGTTTATCCTAAATAAACTATTGAAAATAGTAAAGATAAAATAAGGTTTACGAAAATTGTATTTTGAATTTGGAAATATGCGTAAGGGAGGTGTTAGTACCGTACAAAGTCCGTCTGAAGTTGATACCTTTGATTAAATGTACAAGATTGATGTAATTTTTAAAATGTTTAATTTTTCTCGAAAATAATACTCAACATAAACAACAATATTTTTTAAGTTTTTTGGTTTGACAAGAATAGTGAACTCGGCAAGAACTAACCTCGCTCTACATATCTCCATTCGCAATGAAAAATCAATTAGGGATCACATATTTCTAATGAGAAACCATTTTTTAAAAAATGTTGCTATATTTAAAGTTTTGTATTTTTTATATTTTTGGAAAAAAAGGAGATGTACTTGGTACTAGGACGACACAAAGATCAAACAAGTAAGTATATATTGTATATATTTATTTTAGAGATATCAGAAGATGCAAATGGTCATACAGATATCTAAAAGAATAATGTATTTTTGAATTATTTAATAAAAGAAAAGTATCAAGTACTGCACATAGTCATAGGACTACTCATACCTTTAAAAAGAATTCAATTATTTGAAAAGAAAAATATTAAATATTAGGACGACGCGAATGATCACACGAGTACTCATATAAAAGACACAGAAAATTATTTTTAAATTTTTAATTTTTTATTAATAAAAGTTATTTTAAAAGAAATATTATTTTTACTATTATTATATAAAATGTGTTTTTGATATTAAAAAGATTATGCATATTTGAAAGTAGGGAATCTAACTAAATAAAAAGGGTGGAAGTGTGAATAATGAAAAAAGAGTTGCAAAATAATAAAACAAAGGTCTAGCCCAATAACAAAGGCGATTGTGTGTGAGATGATACACGTGCAAGCAGGAAAATTAAAACAGCTCAACACCAAAGCAAACCAATACAAGTCTAAAAGAATTAATATTAGATTAAAGAAATTATATTTGTTGTAAACTTAATATGTATTAAAGTTTAGAAAAAAACTAATTCCAATTTTGGATCTAAGCATAATACTAATGTAACTTCAAAGTTAGTCATTTTCTAAACCAAATTAAGGGGGTCTAAATCAATTTCTCCAACGAATATCAATTAGAAAGAAATAAGAATATCACAATAAAAGTAAAAAATACTTTTGCAAAAAGATATTAGTTTAAATTTTAATTTTTTACACGTATCAATTATGTCACTTATACATAGGCTCAATTGGCCATTGCAAAAGAAATTAATCAAACAAGAAAACATTAATGAAGGTTTTAAGAAACATATATTTTGTTATGAAATTTATAGTTGTCCATTGGTTTGTTAGTAATTACCTATAATTAATTGCTATTGATGTTATCTTTAGTATTATAACCATTAGTTGTATCTCTTGGATTAACTTTTATATCACAGAAAATCAGTTTTTACTCTCTATTATCCTTCTCTCCCTTTTATTTTATAACATATTTGTTGTTTTCTCTTTATTTTAGAAACTATTTATATAAACATATACAACATATTTTATACACACTTTTTAATTGAATTTTTTTTTTACTAAGAACGAAAATTAAAAGGCATAAAACTAAAGTGCTCTTCTTGCAAGCAAGTACTTAGAAATATGTTGGTCACACAATGACTATGGTCAATTATTTTTTGTTTTTCCTTTTGAAATTGTCAACATTTCGTTCCATACCTATTAAATTCTACCATAATACATTTTCAAGTGGTTTTGGACCTGTAAGTCTTAGTTTTATGTTATACACTATTTATTATCTATATAGACATTAAAAATATACGATTAAATTACATAAAAATTTAAATTATAATCAGTGGTTGATTACCTTTTTTTCTAATTTTATTACTCCCTAGTGTCTCCGGTTTAAGGTTTGTGAATAATAAAGTATTAATTAAGAGGGAAAATTCTATTAAATTGGTCTAAATTATACCAATAACAAAATTTCTAAAAAATAGTCTCAAACATTCGAGGATTAACCCCAAATAAATAAAAGCACGAGTCGTACTATGTTGGAACCAAAACCCAAGAAAAAGCTATGAAACCAAAATGGGGTTACGCAAAATAAAAATAAAAATAAATAAACTAAGATTTTTTTTAATGACTTGGTGGAATTTCTTACGTTGTTGTCACCCACCTAGGGTTTTGCCCCATTAAATGGTCTTCGTGATCATCTATGTCTCCATATATAGAAGCTAGAAAACCTACGTAGGAGTTTCATTAGGGTTTTGTAGTGTTCACAACAACAACAAAATCATAGGATTTTTCCTTTGTTGAAGGAAAAAGAATGAACCGAGACAAAAGCATAGATAAAGCAGTGAAACTTCGAAGACGTGGTGGCAGAAGAAGAAACAACGATGGTGGAAATATAGCACTCAGCCACCATAGTCAAGTGCTTGGCTTTTGTTTCTTCCTTCTTGGAATCATCGTATTATCCTTAATTTTGTTTTTCATCTTTTATCTCATAATATAGCCTTATCATAAATGGAGAAACAAAAGGTGAAGTGCGGTTTTGGTAGAAAAATGTAAGTTAGATAAAATGTGTATTTTTATTTGAAAAAGGTGATGATTTATTTTCTTCCTCTAAAAATGAATAAGGGAGAGGAACTATAGTAAAGATTTTTTTTTCATACAGAGTAATATTTTTTTTTCTTAGATGTTTAAATGTATTTTTCTTTTCTTGAGATAGAAAGAGAAAGAGATAAATAAATGGATTAAGTATATTTTTAATCTTTGAACTTTAATCCAAAATTGAAATTTGTCCATATCTGAAACTTTAATACATTTTGATCTCTAAACAATAAGAATAAATGAGCATAGTCCTTTTAACCCAATTATGTTAACTTTTGTTTAGGTGTCGAATGTATTTTCTAACCAATATTGAACCGAGAATGTGTCAAACAGTGTAAACAACTACAATACTAACCTAAAAAGGTTCGACACATAAAAAAAAACGTAATTAGGTTGAAATGACTATATTCATTCGGACAAGGACGAATTCTAAGTTTAGGTCAAAGTTAAAGGACTAAAAATATATTCTAAATAAATATATCTCTCTTGTGTTACAGGGTTGTTAGAAAATGGAATATAATTGTGCAAAAATTATTTCATTGATTTCAACAACTTAAAAGGAAAATTTACAATATCTTTTATGAAACAAATGTTTATTTTTATATAAAATATATTTTTAGTCAGATAAAATTGACCTTAAATTTTTTTTTTTTACACAGGATAGGCAAATCATTATGCATGCTTCTTTAATTAGTTCGGCCAACGCAAAAAAACCAGGCCTTGTGGTAAATAACAACCGTAAATGTACTCTGATGGATTGGATATAAAATATTGGGTTGAAAATTTGTTCTTAATATCCAGGCCTTTTTTCCTGGTCCTCTATAATTTCAACATGTAACTTCATAAAGTTTTGTATTTTAGAAAATATAACCCAAAATATAATTTTGTATATTTTAGATTGTATATTCTAAAATATAAAATAAAAAATATATTTTAAACTGCATCATCTAAAATCTAAATATATTTTGGATTATATAATTTGAAATAAATTTTTATTTAGAATTGTATTTTTGAAATATACAAAATTATATCTAAGATTATATATTACATAATATAAGATAAAAAATATATATTGAATTATACGTTTTTAAATACAAAATTTATATTCAGATTATATAAACAAAAGAAATTGGCGGAGGTACAAGAATAAGCTACCTTAAGTGATTTGTGATTAAAAAGAATTTGGACATGAGAAACCAACAGATTTTTTTTAGGTTAAGGGTAAAGTCGAAATTTTCAATTTTATGGGGTCCAGGAAGAAAATAGGGAGGTGCAGAGAAAAAGGAGCCTCGCATCTAATAGATCACTAAACCCAAAGACTAGATGCAGGTTTAAATTAACTAATTTATATTTAAAATGAATTTCATATAACCTATTAAAATTATTTCATTTTTTAAATATTTAATTTAAATTATTAATATTGATAACATTGTTAGTTTATTTTGACTTCTTGTACGATGTTATTTTTACATTAAAGCTCGTAAAAAATGAACTAATATTGATTAAGTTTTTTCTTGATTGAGGTTAATTGAAATTGTTTTTGGATTAATATTAACAATAAGTATTTAGGTTAATATCAACTAAAGTTATTTTTCTATATTATAGGATATATTAATTAAATCAAAACCTTGTACAAAACTTGGGTCAAATTTATGAATTTAAAAATTTTGTTGTATTTTCATATTCTCTTGTCTAAGTTGATATTTATATGTTTAAATTGGTATTCTATCCATCTTTGAGTATGAGTTAGTCTTCTACGATAGGATAGTACAATTCTCTTTTAATTAATGTATAGTTTTTTATTTTATTAATTAACTTTCTTTTATTACTAACTATCATTATAAACATATGGTTTTGATTATTTAATATTGCAAGTATTGAAATAGATCATAACCAACAAATGATTTGTGGAATGAGCCTGTGAGCTGTAAGCAAATGCATAATTTATTTATCGCATGTGATGATTTGAGATAATTGCTTCCATTCAGCTCAATGCTGTGTGTTAGCTTCAGTTGTTCACACAAACATTATCAGAAGAAATTATGTTCATACAGAAAGTGATTAAGCAATCAGATATTCATTCATTTAAACACTATACAACCAAATAAATAAATAAATATATATAATATATATCATTACACCGGTATAATTTTTTTTATATAAAAATTGCATTTTTCTGTAATAGAAAATAATTTTATTATTTTTTATTTTGGTTCTATTGTAATACATAATAGTACATATAGTTCCGCCATAGCTGGTAGCACACATGATGCAGTGGTGATTTCTGAAAACTAGCACAATCAAAAGATTCCAAAAAATTATTGTATCCTCTTTCGCCGTTTCTCTTGGATCTTTAACATGCCAAAGATGAGATCATGCTAAGTTATGTCATCAACTTCAAACTCCACAATAATAACTAATGCATTTTTTCTTTATCGAGGTTTAGAGATTAGTTTTTAACGTATTCACACAAGTCCCATTCATAATGGTCATACCCTTTTATCACTCGTCCTAAACAACAAAAACATTCAATTTAGGTCAATCCATGCTTCTCGCCTTCTTTCTTTGAAAAATTATTGATTTAAACCGTTGTTGGAGATTTCATATTGATTAAATAAGACAAATTAATAGTATAATATATAACTGAGTGTAAAAATCATTTTACAATACTTTTTTTAAGTTGAATTAGATTTAAAGTTAACTACTTAACATGATATTATACTAATTTGAAATCTATTATAGTAAGATGTGTTGTCTATTGGTTATTGTGTTACCGTTACAAAATATTTGTTATTTGTTAGGTCTATTATGTCATTTACTATCAAGCTATTATTGAACCATCAATTAATGTCTAGTCCCACACTGATATGTATATGTGATACAAGTTGAATTTGAATGGACGCCGACAAGTATGATTTTAATAGAAGGATGCATTGCTATATTAAGTTAATCCAGCTCATAATAAATTAGACTTGTTAAGATTATAGATTATTAAGTTCATTCAAATAATTAGAAACACTTAGAACCAAAAACAATCATGATAATTCAAGATAAGTTACGAAGAGTTGTCACTTGAATTAAATACTTTTGTCTAATGCGATTATTTATGAAAAAATCATTCAAATTATTAGAAACACTTAGAATCAAAAACTAACATGATTATCCAAGATATGTGATGAAGAGATGCCACTTAAATTAAAGACTTACTCTTCCTTCCTTGCTCTCCAAGTCATTTGTATATCCTCTCTATTGGCTAAGGTAGCTGGTTGTGTGTTACTTACGGCTCTTGGACTCCTAGGCTAATGACAACCCTTTACTTGCTATTTACACCTCCTGTGATATAGAAAAGAGAAAGAACTCCATGCTTTTGATTACTCTCTTGAAGACCTGGGTTGGGTTAGCAGGTGCTGAGCTGGTCATGGTCTCATTAGTGATTTTTTATATATATTGTTTAATTTTTTTTCATAGCATGATTACAAAATTATACAAATTTACCTATAATTGAAAATATTCAATATTAACGAGTCATGAATTGAATATTGCAATATTATTTTTAATTTAAAACTTGAAAATAATAAATAGTTTGTATAAATTATTTTTTTTATATGTTTGATAAATTTTATTATTTTTTTAATTAATGTAAAATTGATATTAAAATTTGTAACATTATTGAAATCTTAGACGCGTTTTCCATATTGCAAGAGTGGATGAATGAGAAGATATAATATCTATTTAGGTGAGGTTGTGCTGGAAGCATATGAGAGACAGAAAAGGTAGAGTTTTTGTGTATATCTCACAAGAGACAACAAACGGTATTTTTCTTATAAAACAAGATACACGTAATGCAAATTAATGAGTGATAATGTGATCTATTCCAAAATCTTAGGTGTTTCGCACCTATATTGCACCATAACTCATGCTAACTTCAAACAAACGGATTACACCCAATAATCAATCCACACTCTTTTAATTATTTTTTTATACACCTATATTTAGTTTATTTTTTGAATTAAATATGTTTTTGTCTCTTAAATTTTAGTGAATTTTGAAATTAGTCTATTTCAAAACTTTAAACCAATTTAGTCATCTAACTTTCAAAATACGTGAATTTAATCTTTTTAATCAAATTTTGTTAGGTGTATTTAATGTTTCGTACGCATTTTAGGATTGTATTTGAGTTGTTTATACTGTTTGACACATTTTTTCTTCAATGTTAGGTCAAATACTATTATAAAACGTGTTTGAAATGTCAAATAAACTTAACAAATTTTGATTAAAATAACTAAATTCACGTATTTCGAAAGATGAAAGATTAAATTGGTCCAAAGTTTCAAAATTAACTAATTTCAAAATTCACTAAAAATTAAATGACCAAAAACATATTTAACTTTTTTTTTCATGTAGATAAAATTAAGGGACCAAAAACTAGTATTTACAAAAGTTACATCTTTTTCAGAATTCATGCGTAAGTTTGGGTAAGATAAGGAGAATCACACATTTTGTTACTTAGGGATATTCAATGATAACTTGGAGTTTCACATTATGTAAAAACTAATAATGTGAACAACACAGGAGAAAAAAAAAACACACAAATTCACTTTCTAAAGCTTAATTTTTTATACGGATTTATTAAATAATTGGTGTGAAATTTTTTTCAGTATGAATAACTCTAATATGAGTTATCTTAAAAAATAAATTTTTAATTTAATTTTATCAAGTTGACTTATAAAATGAAGTAGGTATAGAATAGTGATGTTGATACTTTTTTATAGCCCTTAAATGGCTTCTGAGAGCATGATATTGGGTTATTTATTATTTTACTGCCACGAAAGTTTTATAATTGGGCTCGTTATATTATTATTGTTATTTTTTTTTCCTTGCACCTGCGATTCTTGGCATTGCAGAAAAGCAATTCGTGAGGCGGTCGATTTTTTTTTTTTTTTATTTTTTAAATATGAAAATCGCTTTAGAGTGAAAGAATTATTTGGACTTTGTATTATAGAGAGAGGTTTGCTAAGTGCTAAACTATGCAGATTTATAAATCCAAATTATATAATTGATTGGATAGGTGTTAATAAAATAGTATATTTTGGATCGAGTTGAAATTGTTTACTCTAAGGCATATATAGGTAAATGATTGTTTATAATTAGTAATATTAAGGAATTTAGTTCCATGCTTGTTGACTGTATATAAAAAATAAGATGTATGTAAAAAGTAAAATGACTAGTTAAAATTAAATTATATTTATTTAGCCAGAGGCGGATCTCAGTTGATCCGTAGTCCCCAAAAAAATTATTTATTTTTAAATTATATGCAATATATTTTATTTATAAAAATTAAATTATATATATTTTTATTTTTTTTATGAATTATAATATTTAAAGTTAATAAATAATAAAATATAAAATTAAGCAATAAAAAATAAACAAATTTATTAAAATATTTTTGTATATTTTCTCTCATTATGATTTGTCACATACTGTGTTTATTTTCTATTCTATATTTTTTTGTTTATGAAAAAAAAAGAGTAGAAAGTTAAACAGATACAAACTCATCCTTTGTAGTCTGATTTATCACATATTATAATAGAAAAGGTAACTCTCTTTTGTCTATTGATAGAAAAATATTAGTTCAATAAATAATATTTTCTATTTTATGAATTTTTTATGTATTTTTTTATGAATATAGAATAAAAAGTGATGTACTATGTTTTTTCATAACTTGTTTTGTGACGTGATTATCATAATTTTTATTTTTATTTTTTTAGATAAGTATATAGATGAACAATAAAAAAATAGATTATTGTTTAGGAATGATAAGAGAAGATATCTATAGAGATGAAAATAAAATAGATTTTACTTCACATTTTTTGTTTTTCACGTACGTTCAGAGATAGTATACTAAAGATTCAATTTTTTAATTAGAAATAACCTTTCTTAGAATTTAAATAATTATAGTTGTAAGAGAGGAATTTTGTATTAATTTTTAGGAAGATATATAAATTTTAATTTTGAACTAGAGAAAACTTTTTTTAAAATTCAAAGAATTATAATTATAAAAGAAGAATTTCGTATTAAATATTTAAAAAATATATAAATTTTAAATATATTATTTTTACCTTCAACTTTTAGAACCAGGATACACCGATGTATTCAGCATAATTATTATAATAAAAATGCAAGGGAAGAAGGTTGAAAATGTAATAGAGTTGGCTTTTGGGTCACATCTACTAAGTTGTGTTGTATCAGAGTATTAAATACTTTCATGAATAATAGCTGCACCACTGCAAATAATAATAATACAAACACAATAATGACATTTGCAAAAGCCAATCTATTATTCCAGGTTTTTTTACACTACTTTGGAAAAAGTAAAGAATCGTGGATCTCACAACTTTTTCTTCATTTTTTTTTCAAATGAGCCAAATGGTCCGTTTTCTACACTATTTATTTTGTATGAACATAGAATAAGTGGAAGCAAACTCATTTTGAGAATTTTAATATAAGTTTAAAGTTTTATATTGAATCAAAGATATACCAACATTAACATTGTATTTAGTTGAGGGAGAGTATTTGAGAGAGAGTGAGTAGATATGTTTAAGTAGATTTAAGAGTGAATTATGTGTTATTTTTTTTAAGGAATTTAAAAATGATTGCGAAAAAATTTAGAAGTAATTTTTGTGAAAGTTTGTGAAAAATTTGATTGATGTGATTTAATAAAAAATATGTTTTCATAAAATTATAGATGAGATTACCATTTTGTCCTTAATTTAATAAGTAGTATATATTTGTATTAATAAAGAAAAATTATTGTTCAGAAACCAAGCACGTGGATCGAATCTCTCAACTTTAACCAACCAACAGATCCATTCTATGATATGGGATTGAATCTCTCGCCCCAGATCCAATCCATTCAAAATGGGATTGAATCCCTCAAACCTTAGATCTCATCCATTCAAATGGGGATCAGATCTCTTACTTTCTCTCTTAACATAGATTTCTTGTGGGATCGAATCCCTTGTTTAAACACACTCAACTCTCCACGTTCAGCTTCTTCACACTATGGATGGGTAAAATTGTCATTAAGCCGGTAAATCCATTCAAATCAACGCATAAGTAAGGAGATTGCATTCCTGCTCTATCCTGCTGATCACTCCTATTCCTTTTTCTTAAAACCTACCAAACGAACATAAAATTAACTTCATAATTCATCTTTGCTTTGCCACTCTACCTCAAACAAACACATCATGAATCTTAAACTTTATTTTCATGGTGAAGTCAGTTTTCTTTTCATAATTACAGTTAAAGATGATAATAAAGAAAAAGTTAATTTCATTATCTTATTTTCATCTAAAAAAAACAATAATTCATATTCATACAACATTTCCGATATAAAGTGTTTGTTTCATTTCCGTCTTGATCGAATAACTATATATCCATGCAACATTTATATCTGTTTTCTTATTATTAATTTAATTTTATAAAAATATGTGTATTATAAAAAATATTTAATATTGTTAAATATTTAATATTAAAATATTATTAAATACGGAAACAAATATGAGATTCTACGTTAATACGGGAACATATTAAAAAATTACAAACATGGATCTATTCTTAAATACAACTCATAGTTCAGGTAACTCTCTTAAATATATCCTAATATAAAAATTTAAAGTAACACAGTGTTGTAGTTTTGTTAATTTATGTTGATATTTTTATTTTATGCAGTTACATCAGTTAGTACGCTAACATTAATGAATTAGTTAAAAAAAATAGGGTTAAATATAATTTTGTATCTCAAGTTGTGGTGAAATTTAGATTAGTCTCTTTCTAAAATTATTGATCAATTTAGTTATTTATTTTTAAAAAAATATACATTTAATCTTTTAACCAAATTTTATTAAGTTTATTTAAGTACATTTCAGGATAGTATTTGAATTGTTTACCCCGTTTGATATATTTTCGCTTCAATGTTAACCAAATATAATCATAAAATACGTTTAAATGTCAAATAAACTTAACAAAATTTGATAAAAAAAACTAAATTTACGTATTTTTAAAAATAAAAGATTAAATTGATATAAAGTTAAAAAAAAAAGTAATTCTAAACTTCATCTACACTTGAGAGAAAAAAATATATATTTAAAAAAAAAAAGTATGACAGTAGAGAGAAGGGACAGGAAAAAGAGTTTTATTTGTGGGCATGTGCAATGCAGCTAAGAGAGGAAACAGTTAAAAGGAGGAGAAGCAGAGAAGTTTGTGAATCAACTTCTCTTTATTCTTTAAAGTGCTTATTTTATTTTCAACTTCACTCATTCAACCAATTCAATCCTTTATCACGCCTTCAAATTAGCAGACACACACCATCATTTCCTCACCCCACCCATTCTCTCATTCACACCTTCCAAATTTTTACTTATGTACTTTCTTCTAACTATTTCTTTATTTTTATACTTTTATTTCATTTTTAAATTACAATATCTTCAGCTCTATAACTATCTTAAATATATAATTTAATAACTTTTAAAAGAATAAATAAATAAATATATGTCATCTCTCTACTAAAAATAATTACAGATGTTTTAATTTCTTCATCATGTAATTTCTTTTTAACACAAATTTAAGAATAATCAGTCAGTAGACTTAATTAATAATATGGTTTCTATATTAAACTTTTTTATTTGTTATTTTTAACTCAATTAAAAATATTTTTTTTAAATAAATTCAATGTGTCTTTCTCTTAAATTGAGGTTAATATAGTTTGAAAGATTAGTATGTATCAATCTAATAACAAGTTTAATTATTATAAATGGCCAATATAAATTTCAATTGAGTAAAAAAAAATATAAAAGCCAAATTATTAATTGAATATTTTATTAGATTTACTCGTGTTCATCTTTATTCTGTAAAGGTGAATTTGACAGAAGAACGGTTGAAAGTTGAACCCAATTAAATAAAACAAATATAAAAAGAAAGGTAAATAAAAATTAAATTATTAATTAAATATACTTAACAGTAAAATTCGCTAATATTTTCATTATAATCGTTATGATAAGAATAATAATAAGTTATTACCACTATTTTTTTTATTATATTTTAATTATGATGATAAAATAATAAATTACTGAACCCCGGACAATAAGAACTGCGTTAATTCTTACTGTGTATAAATTTCATCAGACACAATATACCAGTGAGATCAGTTTGTAAAAGGAAAATAGAAATAAAAAGAATAAGCAAATCCATTAAAATATAAATTCCAATTGATTGATTAAGTAAAAACTTTAAAGTAATAAAAAAAATGGCACTTGAATAAAATGATTGAATCTAGATAAACTAGTGATTCCCAAGAAAATGTGGAAGAAACAGTTTTGAATTTTGGCCATACTGTGTTGCTACTTTCCAGGCAAAAGTTAAGGAATGTATATAATATAATATATATTAAAACTTTACTCTGTTTTCTTCAGCTGCAATTGGTTTATGTATAATTTTCTATAATCAACACCAATTAATATCAACTCTCATTGCTTCAGGCTTCGCTTTCAATTTTTTATGCCAACTTTCCACTCACATTAAATTCACAATATTTTAGCTTATCTAACACCTGCATTATTACGCAAACTAGCAGCCTCTATTTTCAGAATATTTTATAAAAACAAGCTTATTCATCGTTATTTACCTAACTTTTTCGCTCAAGCAATGTGTATAAAGTAATGTAATTTTTGATTTAAAGTAATGTAATTTTTGTTCAACCAAAACTGTGGTTGTTGATGTGATTTAAGGTAATGAGTTTTTTCTTTTCAGATAAAATTTCTGCCGCTATAAGTTTATGTTGAAGTGAAATTAGGGATAATTAGTTTTAGTGACAAATATTTGCTTTGACAGCAAAAAAATTTTTTGGTATACCTAATAAGTCTCATTATTTAGGAGTCGATGTCAAATAAAGTTTAAATATTTTTTTCTTCCTTCACCTTTCTAAACTTTTTTTAAAGACAGAATTGTAACGGTGATTGTTTCTAACGACAGCTTTAGATAAACTTAAAAAAATAACTTTGAAAATTTTTGCTTCAGTGAGAGTTTGAGTAAAAATAAAGTAAAAAATATTTTATTATTTGATTTATTTTTAGAATGAAAAATAATTCAATTGGGTAAGTGTTTTTGGATTTTTACCAAAGTAAAACTTCCATTAATCTTATTTTAATTTGGTCAACCTTATTGTTACCTCAAAACCTGTCTCTAATATTTTTCATGATATCATCACTACTTAATACCTTAGTTTATGTTATTGAATACCACAGAACATAAAATCTCATTGAATTTGTTGTAACATAACTCACCACAATAAATTCAAATTGTACTTAACAAATCATAGTAGATTATAGACACTAATCATTAGTTTTACTTTATTTTTGTTACGGTAAAATTTCATCGCTGAAACGAAAATTCCATTAGTATAGCAAAAATTTATCACTACAGCAAAAGTTCCGTCATTAAGAAAAAATTCGTCACTAATTGCACTTGACCAAAAATTCAATTACCAAAACTTTTCAACAAGTGAAAAATTATATATATATATATATATATATATATATATATATTGTGTGAGTTAATAAAAATTAAATAATTAACTGTGTACATATATAAGTAATGATATTTATAATAATTACAACTGAATTTATATTTATCAAAAAAAGTAGAGGATAAATTTATCAATTTAAAATAAAAAGATCCAATATCAAATTTAATATAAAATTATAACGACTAAAAGTTTTTTTTTTTTCTAAAAAACACAAACAAAAGATAAATAGGCGACTCCTAAAGCAATAAAGGAAATGTTAGAGGAAAATTGTAATAATGCAAATGTCATGAATCAAAATGAAGTGAAAATACACTTATTGCACACATAAACATAGTAATTGCTATATTTTGCCCACATAATAAAGATAAAACAGAGAATCCAAATTCCAGTCAGATTTTTAAATACATGGTGCCAGCACAATGTATGATTTTTATTTTTTTTCATTCTATTTCTTCTATTTAGTTTAAATATGATAATATAGGAACGCCATAGTGACTCTCAAAATTCTAATTTTAATTTAAATTATATATAAAAATGTAGTTATAGATTAGGAATGCTTTTTTTTTTGTAACAATTAAATCATAACATTATTTTCACAACATCAGCGTACGCAATTTAAGGAATCTAACGGGTAGATATTTTTTGGTTACACAATCATTTATAGCATATTTGACAATGATGTAACTTTGCATGCCATCAATCACTCTCAACTTCAGTCAAAGTTCATTATGCACTTAAATAATCTTCTTTTTTTATTTTCTTTTCTTTCTATCATTGTTTTCGTTTACGTACCTTTCATTTGTACTTTGAGCATGATAATTAGACTTGTATTAATAAATAGGATAATGATATTTCGAAAAAAGAAATTATTTGAAATCTACCAAAAGTAAAGAAAAATAAAGTAATTAGAGTTTTTTCTATATACAAATATTTGCCCAAACAGCTCCAAAACCGATTATGAAAACAGATGGACATACATATTATTTTTATGAGAATAATGCCTTTTTTTTCGAATAATCACATATTTAGTACAACTTTCCTTATTAAAAAAAAGTTTGAAATAAATTAAGTCAAACATAGACTAAATAATTAGTTGAATGAGCTAGTCATTTATTGAATTGGTTGAGATATTTGAGATATGAAGGTTCCAATTGTGCATGCACAATCAAGTCTTAAGAGCAATTAGTTACTTTTGCATGACTTTTTATTTTCAAATTAAATGATGACCAACACCCTTTATCCTTCATATTTGGAATTTCACTATTACTAATAGATTTTACATAAGTTATTTTGGAAATTCTATTTTGATTATTTATTCAAAATATATTTAGATAAGGTAAAAAATGTAAAATCTTCTTATCATATTCTCTTATAATAAAATATTATGTGACTGATATTTTTGAAAAATGATCGTACAAAATAACTGTTATATTAAAATATTAACTACCATATTTAACTGTAAAGACTTATTGAAAATTTTTGAATACTCAACATATCATAAAAATTTATTAAGAATTCAATTAAATTTTTAAAAATTTATCATGTACTCAAAAAATAATTAAACTTTATATAATTAATTAAAAGCTTGTTTTTTCACTGATTTCCTTTTAACAAGGGATCAAAGGCCGTCAAACAATGAATAAAACCTAAGTTTTATTTAATTTTTCTCGAGAGGGCCACATATTAAACTTTTATGTCATTTATGAAAACTAATTATAAATACATTTTATTAATGAATCTAAAAATTAAATGTGTAGTATTTACCGTATGTATGGATATGATCTGAATGTACGCTAAAGAGAAAAAAAAAAAGAGTACAATAATGTATCCATAACTTTTAT